>OGPH01001740.1_pt1 | contig 14960 bp, 12 predicted proteins | sample 1552891 | NCBI WGS metagenome assembly OGPH01 (sample SAMEA2580272, study PRJEB22360) | human gut metagenome | biome: human gut; feature: human-associated habitat; material: faeces | place: Denmark | collected 2008/2010 | reverse complement strand
CCTCAATTATATACCAGAAAAGTATGATTTTCAAGGGCTTGCCCAAATTTCTTCCATAGTCTTTCCCAAATCCTCGCAGAATAAAAGGGGAAAGGAATTAGACTTTAAATTTTTGCGACTCCTGCACGGCCAGTTGGTCGCAGCGCTCGTTTTCCGGGTGGCCGGCATGGCCTTTTACCCAGATAAAGGAAACTTCGTGCGGCTTCTTTGCAGCCAAAAGCCGCTTCCACAGATCAATATTCTTCACCGGACCGGAAGAGGCCCGCCAGTTCTTCTTCAGCCAGCCGTCTATCCAATGCTTGTTGAACGCATCCGTCACATATTTGGAATCCGAGACGATTTCCACCTGGCACGGCCGGTTCAAGGCCTCCAGGCCGGCGATCACCGCCATCAGCTCCATCCTGTTATTCGTGGTTTTTATATATCCCTGCGACAGCTCCTTCTCATGCAGCCTGCCCTGCGTGTCCACATACTGCAGGATCGTCCCATAACCGCCGGGACCTTCCGGATTTCCCCTTGCCGCTCCGTCCGTATAAATTGTTACCTTCATCGCTTCCTCTCATTCCGAAGCCGCATTTCCATGTTCCGGCTCCCATTCTCCCGTCCGCATAAAGCGGGCTGCCATTGCGTCCGCTTCCCGGATGATTTCTTCGTCATAGCCCATGATGCCCAGCAGGCGGATCGCATTTCTCGTGGTCGCCCTTCCCGGCATGAGCACATAGTTGAAGGAAATGTCATTTTCCCCCACCTGTTCTTCAAAATGGTAATTGTCATATTCTTCCTGAAGGAGGCGGGTCAGTTCGATGTCATGCGTGGCAGCAAAGCACATCACGTTCTCCCTGCTCAGGCTCTTAAGAATCTGCGTGGAAGCAGCAATCCGCTCCACGGTATTCGTTCCGCGAAGCACCTCATCCACAAAGCAGAGTACCGGAGGGGTCTTCACAGCCGTCACATCCAGAATCCGTTTCAGCGCCCCGATTTCCACGATATAGTAGCTCTCCCCGCTCTCCAGATCGTCCCGCAGCGCCATGGAAGTGTAAATCCGCCAGAAACCTCCCTGATAGCTTTCTGCCGTACAGGTTCCTATGGTCTGCGCCAGCAGCGCGTTCAGAGCCACCGCCTTCAGGAAGGTGGATTTTCCCGAAGCATTGGATCCGGTAACCAACACACCCCTGTGCGTGCGGATGTCATTTTTAACAGGTTCCTTCAGCAGCGGATGATACAACCCCCGAATCGAAAGATTCTTTTCCTGTGAAAACACGGGCCGGCACCACCCTTCTTTCAGGGAGGCCCTGTAAGAAGCGACGGCAAGAAGGGCTTCCGTCCTTCCCACCAGTTCTATCATGCGGTCGATGTCTGCAAGATGCTTTTTTACCTCCGCGAACATGGCATTAAAACAGATGATATCCAGATGCAGAAGCATATTTATATAATCCAGCAGGATGGAAAGCGGATCGCCTGCCGTATTGCTTCCCCGCATTCCCAGCACAGCGCTGTAGCGGAATTTCCCGAACCTTCCTTCCAGCTCCTTCAGTTCCTTCCACTCTTTGGCAAATCCCGGCGCCTGAACCTTCTGTATTTCCTTTGCGAAGTCCAGAAGCCGCTTCACATAGGCAAAGCTGACCAGATATGGTTCCACCCGCCGTTTTTCCTTCATGTAGGTGAACATATTCACAGTGATCACAATGAAAAACAGCATCATTCCCACCGACGCCTCAAAGGGAATCAGCAGGAGGGAAGCGAACAGCAGGACGTCCATCAGAATATCCCTGCCGCTGCTGCGCTCACCCAGTCCATCCAAATATCCCAGATAATCGTAGACGGAATATTTTCCGCTCCTTCCAAGGGTCCAGAACAAAAGCTGCAGCTGTTCCCTTTCCCGTTCGTTGCCGTCGATCCAGGAGAGCCGTTCCTCCATTCCCTCCTGTTCCTCTGCAGAAAGGGCGGGCGTCCTTAAAGCATAATACAGATATTCCTGTCCGGCTGAGGAATAGGTGTGGTTCAGACGGAAAAAGATTTCATCCATGGACAAATCATTCCAGGTGATGTCATCAATCTGATTCTCCCTCCGGTGCGCCTCATAAAATCCGAGGATTCCTCCTAGTTCTTCTTCACTGTACTCCCGCTTCCACTCTTTTCCATAGGCCTCGTGAATCCGTTCCTTAACCTGTTCCTTTTTCCCCCGCTCGTCCCAGGCCCCTTTTATCAAAAAGAAAATGGCGGCAACTATGATTGCCGCCAGCAACAGCAACGCTTCCATATCCGTCTCTTTCCTTTCCTGCCGTTTCCAATCACACCTTTTCATTCCCGCGATACCAGTATGGCGGGAGTGCGGCTTGTCCGTCCGTCAAAAGCTCCTCAGCTTATCCGTCCCATCATCCACCGTCTTCTCAATCTGCTTTACCACCACATAATACCCATAGTTTTCATTCACTTTCACATAAACCCGATCCCCAATTTTGTGGCCCAAAAGCGCTTTCCCGATGGGAGATTCCGTGCTTACCAGCCCTTCCAGGGAATTTCCCCGCATGGTGGTAACGATCTTCATCGTCTCCGTTGTCCCTTCCTCTTCAAAAAACAAAAGCACCGTATTGTTCACACCGATTTCGTCCTCTTTCGATTCATCCGAAATCACCTCCGCGGTCTTAATCATCCGCTCCAGGAAACGGATTCTGCTCTCGTTCCTGTTCTTCTCACGTTTCGCCGCATAGTATTCAAAATTTTCGCTCAGATCTCCCTGTGCCCTGGCTTCCTTGACAGCCTCCAGTGCTTCCTTCCTGACCACCAATTTCCTGTGTTCAATCTCTTCCTTCATCCGTTCTATATCTTTCTGCGTTAATTGATTATGCATCGCGATGGCTCCTTTTACTCCTGTCCGCTCAATTCTATATTAACAGCTCTCTGACTTCCTCAAGAACTTTTGAAATAGCTTGTTCCATTATACTCTCTTCCGCTTATTACTTCAAACCCTATTTTCCTTCGCCGCCATTAAGAGGCCACAGCCCGCAAGTCCGTCCCAACAGCCACAGTCAGGAAACAAAAAACGGCAGCCAGCCGGAGGATTCCGCTGTCTGCCGCGTTCTTTTCTTCATAATTATTCTTTCTTTTTCGTACTTCCCAATTTTCTGTTTTTATCCGCTCCCGGATAATCCTTCTCTTTTGTCCTTCCAAGCAAGTAATCGGCCGATACATTATAATAGTCGCACAGCAGCGGAATAAAACGGACGGGCATCGCATTCTGCCCCCGCTCATACCTGGAATATACTCTTTGGTCAATCTTCAGATAATCTGCCACTTCCCTCTGCTTCACATCGTTGTCCTCACGCAGGCCACGCATAATCGCTACATAATCCAACATCTTCAGCACACCTTACTTTACAAGATTTACCATGGTTCGTGCTAATAGTTTATCATATTCCTTAAGTAAGAATTGCTTTTTCCACTGAACTGTAGTAGTATTTTATCCCAAATTCTGTCACTTTTCTACAAACGTTCAGGGCGGGCAAGAATCATGTGCCATATATGGCACTTCTCCTAAACCGAACGGATTTATTCAGCAATTATGCACAAAATAATTGATTATTCATTTGTTTTGAAGCTGTTTACGGACAGCCTTCTTCAGGGTACATACGCCGCCCAAAAAAGAAAAAGAACGGCATTTCAATCATGCCGTTCCCTCTCGCCTTCTTCATTGGTTAATATTCACAACACCAAAATACGTCAAGTTTTCTTTTCTATTGAACCAACTGCCGCTGCGCTTTTCCGCATCCCTTTACTTCGCACCGTGTTCGGAAAAAACAGCCAGCACCGTTTTTACCAGGATCTTGATATCCAGCCCTACGGACCAATGATCGATATACTCCACATCCAGCCGGACGATTTCTTCAAAATCAGTGATATTGCTCCGGCCGCTCACCTGCCACATCCCCGTCAGGCCCGGACGGAAACTCAGGCGTTTTTTGTGGTATGTTTTGTAATGTTCAAACTCATCCAACGTGGGCGGCCTGGTTCCTACCAGGCTCATATCTCCCTTCAGGATATTGACAAACTGCGGGAATTCATCCAGGCTCGTCCGCCGCAGGAACTTTCCGACTTTGGTGATCCGCGGATCATCCTCCATTTTGAACATGAGCCCGTCCATCTCATTTCGTTCCATCAATTCCTTCTTGCGTTCTTCCGCATCCACATACATGGAACGAAACTTATACATCTTAAAAATGCGACCGTTGCGGCCTACTCTCTTCTGTGAGAAGAAAACAGGCCCAGGTGAATCCAGTTTGATGATCGGGGTGAGGATGACCGTGAGAACGGCCAGAAACACACAGCCCACCAGGGCACCGCAGATATCCATCAGCCGCTTCGTCATCAGCTGCCCAAAGGGGGCCACCTTATTCGCATAGGTAATCATATGGAATTTTCCCAGCTGTGAAAGCATCCTCCAGGGCGCTTCCCGCAGTTCCAGCACCGGAATCTGCAGATGGATCGTCAGCCCCATCGCTGCGAGATTCTCCATATCCTGATGCAGCCCACTCTGTTCCTCTCCACCCGCACAGATCACCACCTCATCCAAAGAAGCGCCCAGGCAGTAGTCCACCATTTCCTCCCTGGATGCCACGACAGGCACGCCGGCAACATTATCCGCTTCTGCATCCAACAGCACGATCCCCTTGATGGAATAGCTGTAATCGCGTATGGAACGCATCTCCTCCACCAGCTGCTTTGCCTGCTGCGCGTCGGCCACCAGAAGAACCTGCCTTGCCGTGCCCGTCAGCCGGTAAAATGTCGGAAGGTATTTTTTATATATCTGATGTGCCACAAACATAAGCGCCACATCGATCAGCACGAAATAAAGCAGCACCATACGCGAATAGGCATCAATTATCCGCGTAAAGTACAGAGCGACCGTCGCGCCGGCCACCGTAATCAGATTCATTTTCAGGATCTCTACCAGCTCCTGAAACGGCCCGCGCAGAAGCATCTGTTTATAAAAATTCTTATATAAGTTGATGACAAGAAAGACCACCAGGAAAACTGCCACCAGCACCTTCATGTCTTTTGGATCATTCAGTCCTCTGAAAAATTTCCCATGACGAATGTAATTGGCGATACCCAGGCTGATCACCAACACAATGCAGTCGATCGATATGATCATCAGATTCTGCAGATTTGATTTCTTCTGATACATACTCCTCCCTACAAGCCAGCGTCATTTTGTTCATTCGCGGCCTTTCTGCGCCCTGCCAACCGCAGGACAACACACAGGCACACTCCGCCCAATACAGCAAACGCGAAGCCTTCCAGGCATTCTGCAAATGCGTAATGCCTTCCTTCTATGAATATCTTCATTTTTTCCGTAAAATATGCCATTCCAAACAGAAGCAGCACAAGCAGGCCGCCCAACAGGCGCCGATCCGCATGTTCAAACGTCAGCCCCATCGCTGCCGCCCCGCAGAATCCCAACGCAAAAAAGAGAACCGCCCTTCCCGTCTGCCGGATATAAAAAGCCGCCGTCAGCAGCCATTCTTCGGAAGGCTGTTCCTCCAAAACCCCGGCCACCTGATTGATAAATGGCTTTTCCAATGCTTTCGTTGCGCTTCCCGTCTGGAAAGACAGAAAACATATTACCAAAAACAGAAGCACAAAACCAGCCCAAGCTCCTGTCCTCACCCATCTTTTTCTTCTGTTCATCCTTTGTCTCCGCCTTTTCCTAAGTATAGGCTGTAAAAAACAGGTATGTCAATGGAAATCACCTTCTTTTTTACAGGAATTTAACCAGAAGCAAACACTTGTTTTCCTCATATAATGGTAGGATTAAAGAAAAGCTGCAGCAGCCGATGCTGTCCGCAGGAATGAGACACAGAAACAGGAGGGAAACGCATGTCAGGGATGTGGGCGTTCATTCTTATTGCACTGTTGGCGGGCTGTCTTTTTCTTAGTTCCGCCATCCACAGCTGGAAACAACTTCGCCACTGGGCCAAAGCCCAACGGCTGCAGGCTCAGGTACAATCTGTCCAATACCATGAAGCCAGGGAAGATGGCAATATCGTAAATAACGCTCTCTCCTCCGCCGCCGTTACACTCTGCTTTGTCTGTGAGGGCTTAACGATACGCAGGGAAAAGGTCTATAAGGGACTTTTAAATATCCCGTCTCAAGGCGCTATTCTGCCTGTTCTCTATAACCGGAACACTGGAAGCTGGGGTCTTGAATCAGAAGTACACTATCATTGGTTCACGAAGCTTCTGCTGGCCCTCCTGTGCTTCGCGCTTTCCGCCGCCTTTCTGGTCGACGGAAAGGATATCCTAGCACAGATGTCCGACTACAGCGCAGAGACACCGAACCAGACTGGAAATCTTATTTTTGCGGTTGCCGGAACGGTATTATGCGCGGGCGGCCTGGCCAGTGCCCGGCATCTTCTGCCAGCCGCCCTTCTTCCCTTCCTGGATTTCTTCGGCTGGTTCTTCCACTACCTTTCGGGCTCTTTCGATCAGATCGACGCGCATGCTGACGGCCTTCTTAAGACTAGTGACGGAGACGGCGGCTACAACTATTATCTGATCTTTTCCTATTGGGCGCCGGAGGGTGCTGGCAAATGGTACTCTCAGAAATCGTGTTCAAAAAGACAATATCAGCAGGGTGCTCCCTTTTGTCTTTATCGCGACAAACACACAGGCAAGTTATATTTGAAACCGTCCGCCTGGGACGCGGCCAGCGTTATTATCTCCATCCTGCCACTGCTTTTCCTTTTGATGATTGTGCTTTCCTTTACGCTATTCGGCATCAGCCTTCTTTATTGTTCTGGCTCAGGTTTTCTGAGGATGTACTGAAAGCGTATGCCAAACATACAGCTTCCAAGGTTTATACGCAAAAAGTGTAATCGGAATTTCCTATAAGGATTAGGGTGTCAAAAGGCATATCTAAAAGCAGCCTTTTACTTGTACCTTGAAAACTTAACACGATTGTGTCTGGAACTTATTAAAGGTAGTATTGGAGAATGATTAGAAGTGCATATTTTCTGGTGCTTTTTATGCCGTTTCTTTTTCAATGGCACAATGTACCAGGCTATTTTCATAATCCAATAGCTTTTGGAAATTCAGGGCTGCGATTTTAAATCCAAAATACAGCCGGGTTCTTTTCTTCCCATGTGCTGGTATCTTATCTACATGGTATTTTCTACGAAGAAGAGATGGTAGTGCTTCTACACCATTACGGAAATGAGCGTATTCTTTAAATTCATCTGTTTTCATAAATCGTAACTGCTTCGCCCGGTTCACTGCCATAGGCCCCATCGGCAACCATTACTACTTCCTGCTCATAGATCGGTTCCTTATCCAGATGATCCTTTAGAAACTGACTATCGGAATAGATGTTCTGCTCATACGCATAGTCTGTAATCAGACTTTTATTTTCGCCTACCGTTTCTGTAAGATTCGCTGCTTATCCCAGATGTTTACTGCCAGCCTTTTTACGGAAAGTTGCTTCTGGATCCGATGGATTCAACAGCACTTTTGAAGGATCTTCTTTTTCCTTTTTCTCGCGCAAACGCCGGGTCCCGTCGCTATGAAAAGTTGTCTGTTCTTTAAGCAACCGGATTAACAGCTGATATTCACTGGTATCGTCAAAATCCCCGCCACAGATATCCAGAAGTCTTTCTGCATCATGCATGACCTGGATCGCCCTGTTATTGGCATCAAGGTTACGCTGATGATAAATGAATGCATTATAATCATCTTTCTCGACATAGTGCTTTTGTGCTTCTGGAAGGGGGACATCCCGGGTCACCATAACTTTTGCAAGATTTGCAACACAGGTATAAAAAAGTTCCAGTAATGAAAGATTTCTGATGTTTGCAGCGATCATCATACTGTCCATTCTCTGCATGGAAGAAGCCAGCCCCATGAATTCTGCAATCTCCTTTGCCAGAGATGTTACACAAATGTGGATCAGGTCGATCCCTGTTTCCGTTTCATATGCCAGACATCTGGCGCGGAATCTGCTCAATGTCCTGTCGCTTAAAGGCTGCTCCTTAAAACTGGTCGTATGGAGTGCATACTGATATCTGATATCAAACATCAAAGCCTGAACAAGTTCATCATCTGAATCGCCAAGCGCTTCTTTCAGTATCAGCGCTCCGACAATAACATTTACAGGAGTATTCGGTCTTGATGCTTTTTCGCTGTATAAAACAGAAAACAGATCTTCATCTATTGCAGGAAAAATCTTATCTGCAAATGTTTTGGCCCAGGATTTTTCGAGAAATTTACGCTCTCGGTTAGTCAGATGAAAGGTACTGTCTGCCAATGACATCTGCTGGGTATCGTTTGATACAAAAGCCATTTCGATCACCTATATCTTTGATACATCGATTGTATCAAAGATTTAACAACATTCCTATATCGTGTTCAGTTTTCAAGGTACAAATTTATATCAAAGGTTCATAACCTTTTGACACCCTAATCCTATAAGGAAAAAATGAGGACACCCTTGTAAGGCACCCTCATTCTAAACCGTTTCAGAGCCATACTTCCTTATAGGTGTACAGCTCATCATTCGCAATATCCTGTTTTGCTTGACATATTGGCTCGATTCTATCACAAAAGCCGGAAATAGGACTCTCCGGCTTTTGCATTGTTTACAAATATACGATTTTGAATTAAACGATGAGCATGGCGTCCCCGAACGAGAAGAAACGATACTTTTCCCGCACCGCTTCTTCATAAGCGGACAGAACATGCTCTCTTCCCGCCAGAGCGGATACGAGCATCACGAGCGTGGATTCCGGCAGGTGAAAATTCGTAATCAACGCATCCAGCACTTTAAAACGGTAGCCCGGATAAATGAAAATATCCGTATCCCCGCAGCCGGCCTCCAGATGGCCGTTCTCGTCGCAGGCGCTTTCCACCGTCCGGCAGCTGGTGGTTCCCACGCAGATGACGCGATGGCCGCTCTCCTTCGCACGATTGATCTTCTCCGCCGCTTCGCCGCTCACCTGGTAATACTCGGAATGCATATGGTGCTCCGCCAGATTTTCCACCTTCACAGGACGAAACGTTCCAAGTCCCACATGAAGCGTCACATAGGCAATGTCCACGCCCTTTTTCTCCACTTCACGCAGCAGTTCCTGTGTGAAATGCAGGCCGGCCGTGGGAGCGGCAGCAGAGCCCTCATATTTCGCATACACCGTCTGATAGCGGTTCTTATCCTGAAGCTTGTGGGTGATATAAGGCGGCAGGGGCATCTCTCCCAGGCGATCCAGAACCTCTTCCCAGATCCCTTCATATTGGAAACGGATCAAGCGGTTGCCCTCTTCTACCACCTCCAGCACCTCTGCGTGCAGGAGGCCGTCTCCAAAGACCAGCTTCGTGCCCGGCCTCGCCTTCTTGCCAGGACGAACCAGCGTCTCCCACACATCATCCGCCCTGCGCTTCAAAAGCAGCACTTCCACAGCGCCGCCCGTCTCTTCCCGAACCCCCATGAGCCTGGCTGGAATCACCTTCGTATTGTTTAAAACCAGGCAGTCTCCGGGTTCCAGAAAGGATGTGACCTCCCGAAAGACATGATGAGAAACCTCGCCCGTCTCCTTATTAAGCACCATGAGCCTGGAGGACGAGCGGTCCTCCAGGGGATCCTGCGCGATGAGCTCCGGCGGCAAATCGTAGTAAAAATCAGATGTCTTCAATTCTTCTTCGCCTCCTGCAGCCGGCCGGTTCCAACCGGCCTTTTCACATGCCCGCATTTTCCAGGAAAGCGACATAGCCCCTCATCGTCTCGTACACATCAGCTTTGCTCGTTGCCTCCCAAGGCGCATGCATGTTCAACACCGCCACGCCGCAGTCGATCACGTTCATTCCGTACAGGGCCATGATATAAGCGATGGTTCCGCCTCCGCCCACATCCACTTTGCCCAGTTCCGCGGTCTGGAACACGATTCCTGCCTTGTCGCAGATGTCACGGATATGCGCCATGTATTCCGCATTGGCGTCGTTGGAACCGGATTTACCTCTCGCACCCGTGAACTTGTTGAATACCATGCCTTCTCCCAGGAATGCGGCATTCTTTTTCTCAAAATAGGACGCATAAGAAGGATCATACCCCGCGCTCACATCAGAAGAAAGCATCACGGAATTCGCCAGGCATCTTCTCAGATCCAGTTCCGTGTATTCTCCGGCCAGCTCCATCAGCTCCGCCGTAACGTTCTCAAAGAAGCGGGACTGCATACCTGTAGCTCCCACGCTTCCGATTTCTTCCTTATCCACCAGAATACAGCAAGCGGTGCGCTCTGTGGTCTTGCCAGCCACTTCCAGGATCGCCCGTGCGGAAGTATATGCGCACACTCTGTCATCCTGTCCATAGGCCAGGATCATGCTGCGGTCAAATCCGGCTTCCCTCGCCCGGCCAGCCGGAACGATCTCCAGCTCAGCAGAAAGGAAATCTTCCTCTTCGATATCATAGGTCTCTTTCAGGATCTTCAGGACATTCGCGTTCACCGCTTCCTTTTCCTGATCCTCTAAGGGCATGCTTCCGATTACCAGATCCAGCGCTTCTCCTTCCACCACCTTGGCAGCCTTCTTCTCCATCTGTTCTCCTGCCAGGTGAATCAAAAGATCGGAAATGAAAAATACAGGATCTTCCTCATCTTCTCCCACATTTACTTCCACCGTGGTTCCGTCTTTTTTCACCACAACGCCATGAATGGCCAGGGGAAGGGCTACCCACTGATACTTCTTGATGCCGCCGTAATAATGGGTATCCAGATAAGAAATTCCGCCTTCTTCATACAGAGGATTCTGCTTCACATCAATCCTCGGGCTGTCAATATGCGCGCCCAGAATATTCATGCCTTCCTTCAGAGGCTTGCTGCCGATCTGATACATCAGCAGGCACTTATTCATGTTAACCGCATATACCTTATCACCGGCTTTCAGCTTCTCGCCTTTCGCGACCAGATCGGAAAGTTCTCTGTATCCTTCCTTCTCGATCAGGTTAACCAGCGTATCCACGCATTCCCGTTCTGTTTTGCCATTATCCAGGAAATCCATATATTCTCTGGCAAAGGCGTCCGCTGCTTCACGCTGCTTTCCGGAATACACATTCCAGACATTCTTCTTTTCCATACTCAGTCTTCTCCTTCAGTCTCTTTCATTTTGGAACCCAAAACGGGCCTAAGGAGTTCCTTTGCCCTGGATACCTCGTCGCTGTGAATCCGGAACACACAAGCTGTCTTCTCCTTTGGCCTGCGGAAGGGAAAAAGGCTTCCGAGGCCTTTTTCCTCCCATTCTATAAAATAAGAAATCCGATTCTTTAACAGGATGCGTTCCACCTTTTCCTTAGTGGCCAGATCATATACCTTGCAAAATGCGACCTCATGATTCACAGATCCAATATCCATTCCCATCACTCCTTCGGCTGTATCTTTGGCTCTGTTTTATTGTACTACGCTCTCAGTTCTATGCCAAGTCCCTGAAGTCCATTGAGTATCTTTTTCATTGCTGCGCTCACATCCGCCTCTTCCAGGGTTCTATCCTTTGCACGGAAGGTGAGCGTATAGGCCATAGACTTATATCCAGGCTTGATCTGTGCGCCCTCATAGATGTCGAACAGCTGATAGCTCTCCAGAATCTTTCCTCCGCGCTGCGCAATGATATGCTCGATCTGCCCGGCCAGGATCTCTTTGGGCACTACCATGCTGATGTCCCTGTTCACCGCCGGATACTTGGCCAGTCCTTCATACTTTCTGTCAAAGGTGGCAAGCGGCACGATCTTGGGCATATCCAGAACAGCCACATATGCCTTGGTTCCGATCTCATAATTATCCAGTACTTCCGGATGCACTTCACCCAGATAGCCGATCACTTCGCCCTGGTAAATGATGTTGGCCTGGCGTCCCGGATGCAGGTAATTTCTTCCTGCGTTCGGATCATACTCCTTCTTCGCTTTCATGCCGATGCTTTCTAAGAATTCCTCCACCACTCCTTTCATGGTATAGAAATCCCCTTCTCCATAGAAGCCCAGCGTAAACTGCATGCGCTCCTCCGGAAGTTCGGTCACAGGAAGGCTCTTTGGAATATAAATATTGCCCAGTTCATAAAGCTTTACATCTTTGTTTCTTCTATTATAGTTGGTGCCCAGAGAGGTCAGGATGCCGTTCAGGGAAATGGTTCTCATGATGGAGAAGTCCTCTCCCAACGGATTCTGTATCATCACCGCCTGACGCAGCGGATCGTCCTTATCGATCAGAAGCTTATCGAACACCTTCGGGCTTTCAAAAGAATAACACATGCCCTGAGAGAAACCGCAGTATTCCGCAATATCCCTGGCCTTTTCTTCAATGCGCAGCTTGAAGGACAGTTTTCCTGTGGTCGCCTCTCCATTGGGAAGCGTGGTGGGAATCTTATCGTATCCGTAGAATCTCGCCACTTCCTCCGCCACATCCGCAAATCCCTCGATATCCTGACGGAACGTGGGCGCGATCAGCATTCTCTGATCTTCCTCATATTCAAACTCCAGCGCTTTGAAATATCCCAGCATCTCTTCTTCCGGAATGTCCGTTCCGAGCAGGGAATTGATGCGTTCCGGCTGGAAGGGAATGCGGACCTTTTCTTTCATGGGCTGGCATACGTCAATCATGCCTCCCACCACTTCACCGCAGCCCAGCTCTTCGATCAGCTGGCAGGCCCGGTTGATGGCTTCCTGCGCAGTATGGGGATCCAGGCCTTTTTCAAACTTGCTGGATGCGTCGGTGCGCATGCCGAGGCGCTTCGCCGATTTGCGGATATTGGTGCCGTTGAAGCAGGCGGCCTCGAAAAGGACCGTTTTTACATCATCCGTGATCTTGGAATTCTCTCCGCCCATGATGCCCGCGATGCCCACTTCTTTATCCGCATCGCAGATCATCAGCACGTCCTTATCCAATTTTCTCATCTGTCCGTCCAGCGTCTGGAATTCATCTCCATCGTTCGCCCTGCGCACGATGATCTTGCTGCCTGCGATTGTGGACAGATCGAATGCGTGCATGGGCTGTCCGTATTCTTCCATCACATAATTGGTAATGTCCACCAGGTTATTGATCGGGCGGATTCCGCTGGCCGCAAGCCGCCTGCGCATCCACAGAGGGGAAGGTCCGATCTTGATATTGGTGCATACTCTCGCGCAGTAACGGGGGCACAGCTCAGGATCCTGTACTTCCACGCTCACATAGTCATGCACATCTTCGCCATTTTCATGCAGTTCAATCTTAGGGGGCATGAAAGGTTTGCGGAAGGTGGCAGCGGCCTCCCTCGCAATGCCGAGGATGCTGAAGCAGTCCACCCGGTTATTGGTCACTTCATATTCAAACACCGTATCCCGCAGTCCCAGGGCTTCCACCGCATCCGCGCCCACCTGCGCGTCCTCTCCGAAAATATAAATGCCGTTTTCCGGCGCTTCCGGATACAGTTCTCTGCTGCTTCCCAGCTCTTCAATGGAACACATCATGCCGTTGGAAGGCACGCCGCGCAGCTTGCCCGCCTTGATCGGGATCCCATCTTCCGGCAGAGGGCCGCCGTCATGGCCGCCTGCCACCTTTCCTCCGTCCAGCACAACGGGCACCTTATCCCCCACCTTCACATTGGGCGCGCCAGTCACGATCTGAATCGTCTCCGTTCCCACGTTCACCTGACAGATGATCAGCTTATCCGCATCCGGATGCTTTTCAATGGACTCAATCTGGCCGATGACGATCTTCTCCAGATTCTTGTCAAGCCTTTCATAATTCTCCACCTTCGTGCCGCTCATCGTCATCGCATCACAATATTCCTGATCGGAACAGGAAAGCTCCGGCACATATGCTTTTATCCATGATAATGCAGTATTCATCGATTCTATTTCCTCGCTTTTTTATCAATCTCAACCTTCCGGCACGCACATTTGCGGGCCGTTCCTGTATCATCAGAACTGCTTCAGGAAACGGACGTCGTTCTCATATAACAGGCGCATATCGTCAATCTCATATTTCAGCAGCGCGATACGCTCCAGTCCAATGCCGAACGCAAATCCGGAATATGCCTCCGGATCAATTCCGCTCATCTTCAGCACTCTCGGATGCACCATGCCGCAGCCCAGGATCTCGATCCAGCCGGAATCCTTACAGAAGCGGCAGCCCTTTCCGCCGCACTTAAAGCAGGACACATCCATCTCAGCGCTGGGCTCTGTAAACGGGAAATGATGCGGGCGGAACTTCACCTTCGTCTCCTCACCGAACAACTCCCTGGCGAACTCAGCAAGCGTCCCTTTCAGATCCGCGAAGGTGATGTGCTTGTCGATGACCAGCCCTTCGATCTGATGGAAAGAAGGGGAATGGGTCGCATCCACCTCATCAGAACGGAATACCCGCCCGGGAGCGATCATACGGATGGGAAGCTTTCCCTTTTCCATCTCACGCACCTGTACAGGAGAGGTCTGCGTACGCAGCACGATCTCATCTGATACATAAAAGGTATCCTGTTCATCTCTCGTCGGATGTCCCTTGGGAATATTGAGGGCCTCAAAATTATAATAATCCGTCTCCACTTCAGGGCCTTCCACCACTTCATAGCCCATGCCGACGAAAATACGCTCCACCTCTTCCATCGCGATGGAGTTGGGATGACGGTGGCCCACCTGGTTTTTCTTCGCAGGAAGGGTTACGTCGATCACCTCTTCCTTCATCTTCGCTTCACGCAGAGCAGCCTCCATCTTTTTTTTGCTCTCATCCAGCATGGCTTCAATCTGCGCCCGGGTATCGTTCACCAGCTGCCCCACCTTCGGGCGTTCTTCTGCCGCCACATTCTTCATACCCTTCAGCACCTCTGTCAGGGCGCCTTTTTTACCGAGGGCGCTCACCCTCACCTCATTGAGCTTATCAAGGGTTCCGGCAGCTTCAATCTGCGCTTTCACTTCTGCCTTGATCTGTTCCAGCCTGTCTTTCATGACAATCTCCTTCCTG
>OGPH01001738.1_pt1 | contig 14974 bp, 14 predicted proteins | sample 1552891 | NCBI WGS metagenome assembly OGPH01 (sample SAMEA2580272, study PRJEB22360) | human gut metagenome | biome: human gut; feature: human-associated habitat; material: faeces | place: Denmark | collected 2008/2010 | reverse complement strand
CCGGTTGCCGGCCGTCCGGCCGCCCGGCCGTGACGCCGGACGAAGCCGGTCGTTTTTTCCCGCCCGTCGCCGGCGTGAAAGGCGGTACAGTGGAGGCTATGCAAGTGAAGCTTATCGACGAGAACCGCTATGCAGACGAGATGCGCGAGACGGTGCTGCCCGCGCTCGCCACATGCCGGTCCGAAGGCTGGATGGCGCCGGCGGACGACGACGGTCTGCCGCCGCTGCAGCGTGCGGGCAAACTGCATTACGTGTGTTACGACGCGGCGAAATTCGACCGGTTGGGCGAGGACGGTGCCGCCGCCACATTCCGCGGTGCCGTGGTGATCTCCCACGGGTTCACGGAGTTCGCCGCGAAATATGCGGAGATGGTGTGGTACTTCCTGCTCGCAGGGTACTCGGTGTGCGTGTTCGAGCACCGCGGACATGGGTATTCCGCGCGTGACGTCGACAATTCGTCCCTGGTGTGGATTGATGATTGGCGGCGGTATGTGGCCGATCTGGCGAAATTCGCGGAGACGGTGGGCAAGGATTACGCGGATGGCCGTCCGCTGAACCTGTACTGCCATTCGATGGGTGGCGGCATCGGGGCGAGTGTGCTGGAGACGCATCCGACGCTGTTCGACAAGGCCGTGCTGTCGTGCCCGATGATCGCGCCGGTGACCGGTATGCCGAACTGGCTGGCGTCGGTGCTTGCCGGCGCGATGTGCCGGCTCGGGCTGGGACGGCACATGGTGTTCGGGCAGAGTGAGTTCACGCCGGAGCTGGATATGGCCGATTACGAGGGCGCGAGCGAGGCCCGCGTGCGCTGGTTCCAACAGCAGCGCATCGACGACCCGCATCAGCGGACGTTCGCGGCGACATTCGCGTGGGTGCGGCAGGCGCTGCGACTGTCGCGTGCCGTGCAGCGGCCGGAGGCGTGCGACAATGTCGAGACGCCGGTGCTGCTGTTCCAGGCCGGGCGCGACGTGTGGGTGCTCAACGAGCCGCAGAACCGGTTCGCGCAGGAGGTCAACTCCGATGGAGGGAATGTGCGCGTGGTACGCATCGAGAACTCGCTGCATGAGATTTTCAGCATGCCCAATGCCGTTCTTGGGCCGTATCTGGAGCGGATTCTGGGCTTCTTCGGCTCATCTGAGATGCCGACGTTCTGATGGTTTGTGACGGATGCCGACCGGATGAGTCCGCAAGGAAAGATGTCGTGAAACCTGCCGTGAAACATATCGTGAAACAGTCGAAAACGCCGGCCGCCGAGTCGGCGCCCGAGACTGCATCATTCGAGCGTACGCCGAAAGCCATGCTGCTGGGTGCCGTGCTAGTGCTGCTTGGCGGTGTGCTGTGGGGCATCAACGCCACAGTGTCGAAATTGCTGATGGCCGACTATCACGCCGACCCGCTGTGGATCGCCTGCGTGCGCGAGCTCGCGGCCGGCGCGTTGTTCCTGGCCTGTGCCGGTGTGCGTACGCCGAAACTATTGGCAGGTGCGGTGCGCGACCGACGCTCCTACCCGATGCTGCTGCTCGCCGCGCTGACCTGCGTGCTGTTCGTGCAGGTCTCGTATCTGTCCGCGATCGACTGGACGAACTCCGGCACCGCGACCGTATTGCAGACGTTGAACCTGCTGTTCGTGCTGGCGTATGTGTGCATACGCGGGCGCCGCTGGCCGGGGCTGCGCGAGAGCATCGGCGTGGCGTTGGCGTTTGCCGGTACGGTGCTGATCGCCACCGGAGGAGATCTTTCCACGCTGAAGCTGCCGCTGGTCGGATTGCTATGGGGCCTCGCCGACGCGGCGTGTACGGCGGCGCTGTCGATTCTGCCGGCCAAGCTGATAGCGCGATGGGGCAATCTTGCGGTCAACGGCATCATGTTCGTCATATCCGGTTTGGTGCTGATGCCGTTCGTCCGCCCGTGGGCCAGCGCGCCGCAGCTGGATTGGTTCGGCGTGCTGCTGATGGTGTTCACCGTTGTCGGAGGCACGTTCGGCGCATATTGGCTGTTCCTGGCCGGCGTGATGCGTATCGGCTCGATGCGCGGCACAATGCTGGGTACCAGCGAGCCGATCGCCGCGACGATATCCGCCGTGCTGTGGGCCGGTGCGGTGTTCACGCCCACGGATTTCGTCGGCTTCGTGATGATCATCGTCATGGTGTTCCTCGTGCGCTAGCACGCGTGGCCCGCATGCCGACATACGGTCTCTCTCGCGTGCGACGCGCTTCACCGACTGTTTGCGTTCTTAAGTGCGCGCCGAGACGACAAGTCCGCGCACATAGGAACGCAAACAGGGCGATTTACGTTCCTATGTGCGCATGGTCGTCGTTTTGGCGCGCACTTAAGAACGCAAAACCACGTTTCGCCCGCCAGGCCAGGCGTCGCGGGATGTGTGGATAGTGATAGGTGAGCATCCGAATGCATAGAACGGGGGCTGCCATGCATGAGTCATCGTATAAGGCCGGTTCGGGGCGACGTTATCAGTCCGGGCAGGGGCGTCCGGGTCGCGTTCCGCGGATCCTCGCCACTGTTGTCGCCGTAATCGCGCTCATCGTGGGCGGCCTCGCACTGGTTCGGGCCGTCGCACCCCATGCAATCGCGAAGCTGACAGCGGTATCCGTGCGCAGCCTGGCAATCGGCGCGGCGGCGCTGATCGTCGTCGCCATCATACTGATCGTCATGGCTCGCGTGGCTTCCCGACGCGGCAACCGAGTGAGCGTGCGTGGAACCGCAGGCGGAGCCATCGTCGCCGTCGTATTCGCAATCATGCTGACCGTAGCCGCGCTGCTGATCTCCAACCTGTTCAAGGACGGCATCGTCAAGCCGTCATCGCCCGACAAGTCACCTGCTCAGAGTGCGCAGAACATGCAACAATCAGTTGAGGAGGCTGGCATCTACTGCGAGTCCGGCTGGTCGGAACTCTCATCGCAAGGGTATCCGGGTGTGACGGACGTCGAGATATGCCTCAAGCCGCGCATCGCCTACGTCACGTTCGATAACGAATTCGCTGCCGACATGTACCGCGCGCCTTTGCGATACAAAATCGCCGAGATGTTTGACGAGCAAGCGAACAGCACCGACTCCAAGGGAGACTGGCGGCTGTTGAGTGGCAAGAAATGGTCGGTATTCAGCTACAAGACCATCATTGGCAAGCTCCAGAAGCAGTGGGGTGGAACCGTCGAGAAAATAGGATGACGGCGGATGATCCGGGTGCGATGCAACCGCGGCACATGAGGCGCGGACGCGGTGCTCCGCGAAGGCTATGATGGAAACGTGAATGACGTCTCGAATCAGCCGGCAGCGAAGACCCCAGCCGAATCATCCTCCGAGTCCACCGAATCCTCCCGTTTCACACGCGGAGATAGCACGCTGACCACCGTAGGACGGATCGTCATGGTCTACGCGGTCGTCCAGCTGCTGATGGCGATCAGTGCGCTCGCGTCACTGTCCGGCCTTAAACCCGCGGCTTCCGTGCAAGTGATCGGCGGGTGGCGCATCGGCCTGCGCGTGGCATGGTTCACGCTCGGCCTGGTGTTCGCGTGCAATTGCGTGCTGTATCTGATCGGCGGATGGCTCGGCCGCCGGGCCGGAGCGGACACGTCCAAATCCCGGCCGTTCATGGCACTGATGTGGCTTTCCGTGGTGACCACGCTTATCGGTCTGCTCGCCGCGCGGGCGACCACATCCGGCTGGGAGGCGTGGTTTTCGCTTCTGATCGCCGTGATACTTTCCCTATACGCGACCAAAGTCGTAAAGCGCAGCACGCGCATCTGAGCGGTGACATCGGCGGCTGGCCTACAGCCGAGCGAAACGCCGCCAATCGACGGTGCTGTGAGTGAACGCAACGCAAAGAAAAATCAGGTATGGTGAGACGCATGAGCGAGCAGAACAATCACGATACAACAAACAACTCCCGGCGCAACCCGGCCGCGGCGGACGGCCCGTCCACGCAGACGGCCTATTTCGCGGGCGGATGCTTTTGGGGGCTGGAACGCTACTTCCAGAACGTCGACGGTGTCACCGACACCACGGTCGGTTACGCGCAGTCGAAGGTCGAATCACCCTCCTATGAGCAGGTGTGTGCGGGCGTCACCGACGCCGCGGAGACCGTGAAAGTTGTGTTCGACCCAGCGCAGGTGACGCTGCGCACGCTCACGCTGCTGTTCCTGGAGGTCATTGACCCGTTCTCGGTGGACCGTCAGGGCGAGGACAGTGGGCGGCAGTACCGCACCGGCATGTTCTTCACGGACGCGACGCAGCAATCCGTGTATATCGCCGCGCTGGAGCAGCTGGTCGATCGGCAGCCCGCCCGCCCGGCGGTCTTGGTCGAGCCGCTGCGCAACTTCTACCCGGCCGAGGCGCACCATCAGGATTATCTGATCGCCAATCCGGGAGGCTTCTGCCATATTCCGCTGGCCGCCATCGCGAACGTGAAACGGCGGCAGAAGTATGTGGAAAAGATCTGGGACCTGACGCTCGAACAGTTCGCGGTCACGCAGTGCGCGGCCACCGAGCGGCCGTTCGTCAACGCCTACGACGAGGAGTTCGAGCCGGGCATCTACGTGGATGTGGTCAGCGGCGAGCCGTTGTTCTCATCGCGCGACAAATTCGATTCCGGCTGCGGTTGGCCGGCGTTCTCCAAGCCGATCGCGGACGAGCTGTTGACCGAGCACGCGGATCATCGCATCCCGGGGCGCGACCGCATCGAGGTGCGGACGGCCGACACGCAGATCCACCTCGGGCACGTGTTTGACGATGGGCCAGCCAATCGGGGCGGTTTGCGGTACTGCATGAACTCCGCCGCGCTGCGCTTCGTGCCGCGCTCGCGCATGGAGGCGGAAGGCTACGGCGACTGGTTGCCTGCGGTGGATGGCGAATAGCCGTTCAGAGAGCCGTTGCGCGCCTTTTCCTCCGCGCCAGCCATTGCCGCCATTGGCCATGGACTAGCGCAACGGTCGCGATGAGACTGGCCGCCGCAGCCAATCCCAGAGAATACACGAATCCCGGAGTGCCGAAGCCGTGGGCGATCACCAGGGCGTTGGAGCCGATGCAGATCGCCGCGAACGCGGCGAGCGTCGCGATACGCAGCCATGGCACCCAGCGCGCCGGGATTCTTGCGACGGCGAGATACAACGATGCGATAACGACGACTTGCAGGCATGATGCAGCGACGAATTGCCACAGCATCGCCGGATCATGCAGAAATGCGGTTTCGGGGAACATTCTGATGATTTCGCGGATAGTGTTCGGCAGGCACCGCCATTTGAGCCATACTAGCCAAGCGTCCACTGCCACTGCGATGCCCCACGCCAATCCTGTGCGCAGGCGCAGCTGTGGCGACGCGCGTCGGATGCTGCTCTTGGTGATGAGCGTAGATTCTCTCATCGTCGGCTCCTTCGAAGGCGAATCGGGTATATCGCACATTGTGAAGGCGCGGTTGCCGCGAATCGCCGCCAAACCTCATACGAACGGGCAGACTTTTCGCGGGAAGGGGCAGCCATCTGCGTTTCAGGGGGTTGATTTCGTGTTCGCCAAACGTCTATCTACGTTTCGAGGGGTTGCCAAAACGCGATGCCCGGGATATTGAGCGCCAATCGCCATTGGAATCATGCGGTTTTGGGGGCGCTTATACTTGGCCACCAACCCCTCGAAACGCAGATAGATGTTCGGATCAAACCGAATCGCCCCCTCGAAACGCAGATAGCCTTCTGACAGCGCTTATCTGCGCAATCTCTCACCCGACAAGGTGCCGGTACAGCTCAGGATCCAGCGGTCGCGCAAGTCTCAGTGTGGAGAGCGTGACCTTCACCGTACCGTCTCCGGCCGCGTTCGGCTTGGTGGTGAGCGTCGGATTGTCAAACGCGGCGACATGCCCGACGTAATAGTATTTGCCGTCGGCCTCTTCCGCCTTGCGCATGACGAACAGCGGAACGAAATGCGTACGGCCCCAGTCCGGTCCCACACCGCTCAGCGCCCACTGGAATTCGGGAGATTGCGGGGTGCGCCCGTTCTTGCTGAAGTACTTCATCTCCTGTGCGTTCAGGAACTCGTCTTCGTATTGGCTGGCTGCGTACTTCACGAAGATGGGCATGGTGTTGGTGTCTTTGTCGAGCAGGTACCCGCCTACGTTCTGAGGCGTGTTCTCCTTCTTCCATCCGCACAGCCGCATGACGTCGGCCATGGAATATTTGCGCTCATACAGGAATGCATGGTCGAAAGCGCGTCGCCGGCTCTGCGCCTCCTGGAACAGGTCTCGGCAATTGGCCAAACCGGTGCGCAGCGTGTCTGCGAGAAAGATGCGGAACGTGCGATTTTCGGCGAGCATGTTGACGAAGCCGGAGCTTAAACGATAGGCCGGTTCGCCCTGATCATCGTCGGCCAGCGTCTCCACCAGTGGCAGGTTCCCGAAACGTTTGCGATTCGGTCCGGTGAAGTATGAGTAGTCAAGCACGCTGATAGCGGAGTCGAACTGCGCATCCGAGAGATCAGCCTGTGGGAAGTCCGCACGGATCGCATCAAGCAGCGCATCTCGACTGATTGGCGCGGATGCGTTCCAGCTGACAGGAGTCTCGTCATCCAGGCGCTCTTCGGCAAGCCGACACAGCCGTTCGAGGATGGCCAACTCATGAGGGCGCAGCCCGGGCAGCAGCAATTCCGTGGCCATCTTGAGGACCGCGTCTTCGGTGTCGGTTACCGGGTCCAGCTGATCCTCAAATGTTGTCTCGTGGTTCTTGCCGCCGCCGAGGCTCTTCTCGCGCGATCGCACGAAATCGAGGTAGTTGCTGCGCTTCGTGGCCAATGTATACGGCAAGGAAGGATCGTAGGCGTAGATATCCATGAGCATCGGAATGCGGCCGAGCTCGTATCGCACCTGCCGGTATTGTTCCGATAGCTTCTTCATTTCGGACCAGTCGGCGGTGTCCAGTGATTCCAGCACGCGTTCCTTGGCGATCGGGTCGAAGCTTATGGAGGACAACCCGATCGATTTGCGCTGCAGGTTCTTGCGCGCGCGGTCGCGGTCACCGGTGTTGCCGTACAGGGCCACGGGGATCAGGTAGTTGTTGTTGTAGTTGCCGATGAAATCGATGACCACGACGCTGTCCTTGTACGGGAACTTGCGCAGTCCGCGGCCAAGCTGCTGGGTGAATATGATGCTGGACTCTGTGCTGCGCAGCATCACGATCTGGTTGACGGCGGGGATATCGACGCCCTCGTTGAACATGTCGACGGTGAACAGGTAGTCGAGTTCGCCGTCGGTGAGCTGCCGGACGTATTCGTTGCGTTTTTCCTGCGATAACGGCTTGCCGTTGACGTCTTTGCTGGTCACCGCTGCCGTGCGATAGGGGCGTTCCGCTTGCTGGTTCCAATGCTCGTTGAACAAGCGGGACAGCTCGTGCGCCTCCTCCTGCCTGCTGCAGAACACCAGCCCGGTGACGGGGATCCCGAATTGCCCGTATTCCTGCAGCTTGTCGATGATATAGCGCACGCGCTGCTCGGTGGCGAGCTGCCCGATCTCGTATTTGAGCTGTTTCGACTCCTTCGCGTCGAGCCCCTGTGAAACATCGAGGCGGTGCATGTCCTGGTCCGGGTCCTCGTCGGAACCGAGATATTCTGCGACGCCGTAATAATGGAACGGGCAGAGCATGTTTTCGTCCAGAGCCTTCTGCAGCCGGATCTCATAGGCGATGTTGTGGCCGAACAACTCGAAGATGTTGATGCCATCGGTGCGTTCCGGTGTGGCGGTCATGCCCAGCATGAAGTCGGCATCCCTGAAATGGTCGATGACGCGCTGATACCCTTCGGCGCCCGCATGATGAACTTCGTCGACAAGAACGTAGTCGAACTCGTCAGAGGCGAATTGCGCCAGTGCCTCCGGCTGGCGCATGGTCTGCACCGTGGCGAACACGTAACGCCGATCCTGTTGTTTGCTGGTGCCGGTATACAGTCCCAGCTCGGATTGCGGACAACCGAGCACCTTTTGGTAGGATTTCATCGCCGCTTTGAGGATCATTTGCTGCTGGGCGATGTACAGCATGCGCCGGGGCCGGTACTCACGCACGTCGAACGCGGAAAGATAGGTTTTGCCTGTTCCCGTGGCCGACACGATGATCGCGCGATGCTCCCCTTGCTCGCGTAGTTTCTTCAGGCTCGCGAGGGCTTCTTTCTGCATGGCGTTCGGCTGGATCTCACGGCCTTCGAGGGACTTCAGAATGTCGCGCCGTGGCGGCGCGTACTTCTTGAAATCCTCCTCATACTGTTTGATCCATTCCGCGGTGAGCGGCTTGGAATCGGCGATCTGTGAGTCGATTTCATCTCGCACCTGCGCGACCAGTTCGCCATTGGCGAGGGATGAGACCTTGAGATTCCATTCGCGTTGAGTGTTCAATGCGGCGCCGGTAAGATTCGAACTGCCGACGAACAGGTCGTAGTACGGGGTGCCGTTGCGCATGCGGCGCGAGAATACGTATCCTTTGGGATGGAACGGCTGCCCTTGAGCGACTGATACTGAAGAGTCGGAGCCTGCCCACACGCGGACGTCCACGCCTGCCGTCCGCTGTAGGTGAAGCAGTTCCCAGAAAGCGCGTGGGTCGTTGAAATGATTCTTCGTCGACGTGATCAGTCTGCTGACCTGCTCGGGCGCATTGGCATGATGACTGCGGAAGTCCTCGAACAAACTGAGTATGGCATCAGGAGAGACGAAGGCGACGGAGATGTCGAAGGAATCGCTGTTCGTGAGCGCATCGCTGATTTCATCATGCATGGTGAGGTCGCCTGGGCGGTTCGAAATCAGCGTTGGCTTATAGCTTTCGGGGGCGTCCTGCCGGGGTTCGATCAGTCCGGAGATGACGCTTTCCAGCACGGAATGCGTGGCATCGGTTTTGAGGTCTGACTGCGGGTTGAGTGATTCTCGCGTATTCATGGCCGGCTCGGTTCCTCGGAGGTGCCCGACGTTGTCTGGGTGAGGAAGCGCATGCCTGCGATGATGCCGACGGCCGTACGGTCGACCGGAGCCCAATTCAGCTGTGGCATTGCGGAAGGATCCAGCCAACGGATGTCCGTGTGCTCGGTCAGCCGTGGCATGCCGTCGATTAGGTGACAAATGAATGTGATGAGTCGGACCGTGCCGAAGTCGTAGGCGTACTCGCTGGTGCACACCTCATCGGCGACCTTGATCTCACAGAGCAGTTCTTCTTCGATCTCCCGATGCAATGCCTGACGAGCCGTCTCGTAAGGCTCTATTTTCCCGCCGGGGAATTCCCAATATCCGGCGAGAGATTTTCCCGGTCCGCGTTGCGCGCATAACACCGCTCCATCGCGTACGATCGCCGCACCCACAACGTTGATGATCTTGGCATGAGAGTCCATGGTTACCCAGGATACAACGGCGGCGTTTGATAATGCGATTGTGCGGACGGGTGTCATGAGCGGCATGTGAAGTGATTGCAATTGCTGTCGGAAGTTTCAGCTACTGAAAGTTTGACACAAACCGCTCGGCAAATACCACCACCAGCAAGTATGACCGCGGCGCCGCGGTTGGAGGTCGGCTGCCCGCGATCCTTCAGCGAGACGCCAGCACAACCGTCACCATGACAGCTGCGCCGCGTCGCTGTCGGACGAAGGGGCCGCAAGATTCGCGTCGCTCGTGTAGCTCGTGCCCGGCTCCGGTGCGACGGTCTCATGCGGATCCGGAATCGCTGCGGCTGCGCTGGCTGTGCTCGCGCCCGTGCTCGCGCCCGCGTCACCTTCCAGTCCTCTGGCCACCTCATCGAGAAAATCGTCGACTTCGTCGATGTCGTATCCCCCTCTGAAACGCACATTGCTGAAGGTCTTCTCCTTGATGCGCCTTGCGAGCGAGTGGTCGCCGGTCGTCATGCGGTCGACGATTTCGTCAAGGAAGTCGTCGACCTCTCTGGCGCTATACCCTTCCTTGAACCGCACTGTGGTGAACGTTCTCGATGTGATGGCGTCTGCGCTGATCATGACTGATCCTGTCTGTCGCTGGATATCGCGCGCTTCCACTCTACTCTCGCCTCGCTTGTTGGAATTGCGATTATGGAAGCAGCATTGAAGCCCGTCGCGCCCTCTGCCGTCACGGTGGTGATCACCAGCTGCAATCAGGGAGTGCTCATCCGTGAAGCAGTCGAATCTGCGCTCGCCCAGACGATTCGTCCCGATTGCGTCATCGTCGTCGATGATGGTTCCGACGATCCGGCCTCCATCGCAGTGCTTGATGGGCTCGCCGAACTCGGTGCGCCAGGACGCGACGGTACCGCTCCCGCCGGCCAGTTTGCGCCGGTCCTCGAAAAAACATCCCTATATCAATTCCCGTCCTGCCACCTACAGGACGGGACGATTCACCTGCTCGGCGCTAGACTGAAGATGTCAATCGTAGTCAAACCAAAGGCGGTCATATCATGATTCTCGTCACCACCACGCCGTCGGTCGACGGTTACGTCATCAATAGCTATCAGGGCATCGTGTTCGGTGAAGTGATTTCCGGCGTCAACATGTTCAAGGATATCGGCGCCGGCCTGCGCAACATGTTCGGCGGACGCAGCCAGGGCTATGAAGAGGAGCTGATGAAGGCGCGCAACGAGGCGATTCTTGAGATGCAGCAGCGGGCCGAGGCAATGGGTGCGCACGCCGTGGTCGGTGTGGACATCGACTACGAGGTGCTTGGCACCGACAACGGCATGTTGATGGTCACCGCGTCCGGCACCGCCGTGCAACTCGCCCGCCGCGGCTGAACTGTGCCGGCGGCGGCTTGTGTGCCGGCACCGGCGTTCGGTGAAACATCGCACGGCGACGGTATCGTAAAGCGTTGCGCCGCGAAGCGCGACGGATGATACCGGTGGAAAGGACCGTGTGATGACTCAACCGCAGGCATATGCAGTGACCGAGGGTGACGGGTTGCCCGTGGTGTTCGTGCATGGCATGGGCGTGGACCACCGTTCGCTGATGCTGCTGGATGAGGCATTCTTGTGCCCGGAGTCGGGCGCTGCCGCGTCGCGGTCGCTGAAGCGCATATATCTGGATTTGCCGGGGTTCGGCCGCACTCCGGCACTGCCGGCACGCGCGTGCGGTCTGCCGGAGATGGCCGACTGGCTGCAGTCCGCCATCGACGATCTGGTCGGCGCGGGGGAGCCGTTCGCGCTGGTCGGCAATTCGATGGGCGGTGCACTCGCCCGTGAGATGGTGGCTCGCGAGTCATCGCGGGTTCGCGGGCTGGCATTGATCGCCCCGGTGGTGGATCCGCGGCGCACTCGTCGTCATGTCGCCGAGCATGTGATCACCGAGCCGAATCCGACGCTGATACACGCGCTGCCTCAGGATCAGACGTTCGATTTCGTAACCATGGGCGTCAGCCAGTCATTCGCCGCGTGGCGCCGCTATCAGTCATATATTTTGCCGGGCATCCGTCTGTGCGACCGTGACGCCTGCGCCAGATTGGACGCCCGTTATTGGCTGAATGACGACCCGGAGCGCGTATTCGGCACTTATGCCGGGCCGACCCTGTTCGTCACCGGACGACGGGATCAGATCGTTGGTTTTGAAGATCAACGGGCCCTGTTGTCGCATTATCCCGACGCCACGTTCGTCACGCTGGATGATGCCGGCCACAACGCGCACATCGACCAGCCCGAAGCGGTGATTCGTCTGCTCCGGGAGTGGGCCGGCCGGCTGTGACGGTAGGCGTCCACGCGATGCCGGGCGCGGCACGACGTATGACACGCGCTACACTGGCGCCCATGACCGGTAAAATCGAAGCCTACGACCATCTGCCTGAAACGGCTCGTGCGATACGCGAGCAGGTGTTCATCCGCGAGCGTGACTGGCGGCCTGAATTCGACGAGTGGGATGCCGTGGCCGTGCATCTGCTGGCGTTCGACGGGAATCGGACCGTGGCGACATGCCGATTCTATGCGGATCCCGACCATTCCGATCAGCCGGGAAGGTACGTGATCGCGCGTCTCGCCGTGCTGCCCGACGCGCAAGGCCGCGGTATCGGCTCCCAACTGCTGGCCGACGCCGAACGCCGTATTGCGCACAGTGGAGGAACCATCGCCGCGGTACATTCGGAGAACGACCACTACAAGTTCTACGAGCGGCGTGGATATCAACTCACCGACGAACTCTACGACGACGGCCGCCACGGTTGGCTGATCAAGGCGCTCATATGATGCAACTTACGGGTTGAAATAGCCGAAATCCGTGATTCCCCGTGCGAAATCGCCGCTTTCGGGCCCGAAAGCGACATTTTTGCACGGGGAATTGCCCAGAACGGCGATTTCAACCCGTAATTTGCACCCAGTGCTGGTTGAAGGCGTTACCCGCGCTAGAGTAAACCCGTGAGCATGATTGAAGAAGGCAGGAGCAAGCGCGGCGCGGGCGGAAATGTCAGACGGCGCCGGCCGCGTGGATTCAACTCGCGGCGTGACTTTCTGGTGTTGGCGTGTGCCGGTCTGGCGTGCGGACTGCTGTCCGGCCTGTTCGGCATCGGCGGTGGCACTATCATCGTGCCTGCGTTGGTGTGGCTGGGATTGAGCCAGCGGCATGCGGCGGCCACCTCGTTGGCGGCGATCGTCCCGACGTCGGTTTCCGGAGTGATCTCATATGCGACCGAAGGCAATGTGAATTGGATTGCCGCCATACTGCTCGTCATCGGTGTGATCGCGGGCAGTCAGATCGGCAGCCTGCTGTTGAACCGACTGCCCGAGGTGGCGCTGCGTTGGATCTGGGTGGTGTTTCTGATATTCGTCATTATCCAGCAGCTTGTGTTCATCCCGCAGCGCGAAGGGCATCTCGTGCTGCACTTCTGGTCCGGCGTGTTCCTGATGTTGCTCGGCGTGGTGGTCGGTTCAATCGCCGGCATCCTGGGCATTGGCGGCGGCGCGATCATGATGCCGGCGCTGTCGTTCCTGTTCGGCGCGAGCGACCTGATGGCCCGCGGCACGTCACTGCTGGTGATGTTCCCCGGCGCGATTTCCGGTTCGATTGCCAATTGGAAGCGTGGCATCGTGCATCTGAAGAGCGGGGTGATCATCGGCGTGTGCGCGATGGTGACGGCGCCGTTGGGCACGTTGATCGCTGGGCTGATTTCGCCGCGTGTCGGCTCGCTGCTGTTCGCCGCATGGCTTGCATTGCTGGCCGTACGCGGCGCATGGACCGCCATCAAGGTGACGAGTGCCGTGCATCATTCCTGAGCGGAGCGCAGCCGGGCGTCTGATTGATGTGCAGGCATGAAAGCGCCTCTTTGCATCGTCCCCAGCATGAGCATTCTGGCCACGTCGTCCGTGTGTGGTCCCATCCGCGCCGCGCCAAACGGGATTTTGGCCGGATGGGGGTGTCGTCCGAGTGTCTAGTCCGAGCGATGTCCCGTTTCAGCCCGTGCGGATGGGACTTTGGCGGGATGAATGAGGGCGGCGGGATGCGGGGCGGCTCATAATGTGGTACGGCGTGTACTGCTTTGTGGGACTTGCGATGAAGAAACTTACGCGGTGACAAATGGGATTTTTCGTAGGGGTAAGGCCGCGGGGGCGATTGTATGCTACAGCGCTATACCGCAACTGTTCTCTGCTGTGTTTGCGTTACCTTCCCAGCATGTTTCCAGTTTTCGAGGTACGATAGGAATTGTCATAGCAGATACGCCGAGCGCAACGCCCGCGCGTCATTCAAAGGAGAGCCAGCATGGTATATCGCATGATCTTCAATCAGACCGCGTATTTTGGCCGTGGAGCCATCAAGGAGATTCCGGCGGTCGCGAAGTCCCATGGCTTCACCAAGGCGTTCATCGTAACCGATCCGATCCTGCTGAAGACCGGAACTGTCAAGAAGGTCACCGATGTGCTGGACGAGGCCGGCCTGCCGTATGAGGTGTTCGACAACGTCAAGCCGAACCCGCCGGTCGAATGCATCCAGGACGGCGTCAAGAAGTTCGCCGAATCCGGCGCCGACTTCCTGATCGGCCTGGGCGGCGGCTCCCCGCAGGATACCTGCAAGGGCATCGGCATCATCACCGCCAACCCGGAGTTCGCCGACGTACTGTCCCTTGAGGGCGTGGCCGACACCAAGAACCCGTCCGTCCCGATCTTCGGCGTGCCCACCACCGCCGGCACCGCCTCTGAGACCACCATCAACTACGTGGTCACCGATACCGCCAACAAGCGCAAGTTCGTGGCTGTCGACCCCCACGACATCCCGATCGTCGCATTCGTCGACCCCGACCTGACCGACACGATGCCGCGCGGCCTGAAGGTCGCCACCGGCCTGGACGCCCTGACCCACGCCATCGAGGGCTACATCACCCCGGGCGCATGGAGCCTGTCCGACTGCCTGAGCATGCAGACCATCCGCATGATTGCCAAGAACCTTGCCAAGAGCGCTGACGGCGACGTTCCTGCAGGCGAGCAGATGGCCTACGCCTCCTACATCACCGGCATGGCCTACTCCAACGTCGGCCTGGGCCTCGTGCACGGCATGGCCCACCCGCTGGGCGGCCGTCTCGGCGTGGCCCACGGCGTGGCCAACGGCATCCTGCTGGCCCCGGTCATGGAATACAACAAGGACTTCACCGGCGAAAAGTACCGTGACATCGCCGACGCGTTCGGTATCGAGGACGCCTACACCGGCGACCTTGAGAAGGTGCGCGAGGAGGCTGTGCAGGCCGTCCACCAGCTGACCGTGGATCTCAAGAACCCGACCACGATTTCCGAGGTGGGTGCCACCGAGGCCGACTTGGCACCGCTCGCCCACGACGCCTTCAACGACGTGTGCACGCCGGGCAACCCGCGCAAGGCCACCGAAGAGGACATCCTGAAGATCTACACCTCGCTGATGTGATAGAGCGACACGGGACCGGTCCGCGGCGGCGCGTCCATCCGCCGGCCGGCCCTGTGAGCGGGAGAAAGCCGCGATAATCCGCAACGGATGCGGCTAACAGATGATGGTGGGGGGGCCGGGCACAACGGCGCCGGGGCAACGGTTC
>OGPH01001737.1_pt1 | contig 14975 bp, 10 predicted proteins | sample 1552891 | NCBI WGS metagenome assembly OGPH01 (sample SAMEA2580272, study PRJEB22360) | human gut metagenome | biome: human gut; feature: human-associated habitat; material: faeces | place: Denmark | collected 2008/2010 | reverse complement strand
CTGCCAATTTTTCACGGTGTATACCTTCCTTCAGGGCTTGATTCCGGCATCGGCCGGTGATATTATTTTAGCAACACTGTGATGTAATTACTACAATCAGTTTTTATTAAAACGCTTTGTGCCCGACACTTTCGGCCTTTCTGTGGGGCGCGCCGCGGCGGAAGATGAAAATTTTTTGTGAATGAGGTGGTCATATGGCGGAGAGCCGGCGCGTGCGCATGAAGAAGCGCCTGATGAAGGACGCGCTGCTGGAGCTGCTGGAGGTAAAGCCGCTGGAAAAGATCACGGTGACGGACGTCTGCGCGGCGGCGGACGTCAACCGCTCCAGCTTTTACGCCCACTATCAGGACATCCACGCCCTGCTGCGCGAGCTGGAGGACGAGGACCCGATGCTCCGCATCGTGTGGGAGGAAGCGTCCGGCGAGCTGCACGCCGAGCTGATGGGCGAGGTGCAGCTGGAAGTGCTGCGCAGTTTGTTGGCAGAGCGCTTTGGCCTGAACGTGGAGTTCGGCCCCGGCGGCATTCTGTACAAGGAGACCATCACGGAGCCTATGGAGGGCGTGGGCCACTATGAGCCGCTGCGCCACTATGCGGAGGTGCATGTCAAGCTGGAGCCCCTGCCCCGCGGCAGCGGGATGCAGTTTGCCGCCGACTGCCGGGAAGAAGTGCTGGACAAGAACTGGCAGCGCCTTGTGCTGACCCATCTGGAAGAAAAGCAGCACCTTGGTGTGCTGACCGGTGCGCCGCTGACGGACGTGAAGATCACCCTCATTGCGGGCCGCGCCCATCTTAAACACACGGAGGGCGGAGATTTTCGGCAGGCCACCTATCGCGCGGTGCGGCAGGGTCTGATGCTGGCCAAAAGCCAGCTGCTGGAGCCATGGTATGCCTTTCGGCTGGAAGTGCCGGTGGAGAACCTTGGCCGTGCCATGACCGATATCCAGCGCATGGAGGGCAGCTTTGACCCGCCAGAAAGCGGGGAAGAGGCTGCTGTGCTCACCGGTTTTGCACCGGTGGCCACCATGCGCAGCTACCCCATGGAGGTGGTGGGCTATACCCGGGGCCGGGGACACCTGACCCTGACGCTGGACGGCTACCGGCCCTGCCACAATGCGGCGGAGATCATTGAAGCTGTGGGCTACGAGCCGGAGCACGACCTTGACAACCCGGCAGATTCGGTGTTCTGTGCCCATGGCGCGGGCTTTGTGGTGCCTTGGGATCAGGTGCGCAGCCACATGCATGTGGACAGCGGCTGGGGAAAAAGCAAAAGCCCGGAGCAGGAGACGCAGACCGTGCCCCAGCGCCGGACAGCGGCTTACCGCGCAACACTGGAAGAGGATGCCGAGCTGCTCAAAATCTTCGAGCGCACCTATGGCCCCATCAAACGGGACCCGCTGGCGGCATTCCGCCCGGTGCAAAAGCGGGAACGCCCGGATTTTGATGCCCAGCAGTGGGAGATCCTGCCCGAATATCTGCTGGTGGACGGCTACAATATCATCTTTGCGTGGGATGAGCTGAACGCCCTTGCAAAGGACAGTCTGGAAGCGGCCCGTCACAAACTGATGGATATTCTGTGCAACTATCAGGGCTACCAGAAGTGCAATCTTATTCTTGTATTCGATGCCTATCGTGTGCCGGGCAGTCCCGGCAGCATTGAGCAGTACCATAATATCCATGTGGTCTACACCAAGGAAGCCGAAACCGCCGATATGTTCATCGAGCACGTTACTCATGAGATCGGCAAGGGGCGGCGGGTGCGTGTGGCTACTTCCGACGGCATGGAGCAGATCATCATTCTGGGCCACGGCGCACTGCGTGTCTCCGCCCGCATGTTCCATGAGGAAGTGCAGAATGTGGAAAAGCAGATCCGCAAACTGGTGCAGGGGGAAGCATAAAATGTCAACCGAGATCACATCCGAATTTGTCTGGCACAACATCCCGCCGCGCCCGCGCGACAGCCACAAGGGCAGCTTTGGCACCGTATTGGCTGTGGCAGGCAGCGCATATTACCGAGGTGCGGCCCTGCTGGCTGCCGAGGGTGCGCGCCGTGGCCGTGGGGGCTTTGTAATGCGGCCCGGCGGGGAGCCGGTATTGGCAGCTGCGGTGGCCCGCCTGCCGGAATGCTGCCTGTGTCCCTGCGTGGCGGGGGCCGAAGGCGGCATCTCACCGGAGAGCATTCCACAGCTCCAGCGCCAGAAGGCGACGGTGCTGCTGCTGGGCCCGGGCCTTGGCGGTACCGCCCCGAGCCCAGGCCGCGCGGCCGAAACACGCACGCTGGTGCAGAAGCTGCTGCCCGGCTTTGCAGGCAGCGCGGTGCTGGATGCGGACGGCCTGAACGCCGCCGCGCAGCTGCTGGCCGAGGGCAAAACGCTGCCGCACCCGGCGGGAGAGCTGATCGTGACCCCGCACCCCGGCGAGATGGCCCGGCTCACCGGGCTTTCGGTGGCGCAGATCAATGCGGACCGTGAAAATACTGCCTGCCAGTATGCAGAAAAATGGAACGCTGTGGTGGTACTCAAGGGCTGCCGTACCGTGGTGGCTGCACCGGATGGCCGCGTGTGCACAAACCCTACCGGAAACCCAGGCCTTGCCCGGGGCGGCAGCGGAGATGTACTGGCCGGTATGACGGCGGCCCTGCTGGCCTGCGGCCTGCCTGCATACGAAGCTGCGGCCTGCGCGGTGTATCTGCACGGTGCCGCTGCCGACCGTGCCGCTGCTGCGCTTGGCGAGTACGGAATGCTGCCGCATGATATCTTGTCCCAGCTGGGCCGGATATTTGCGGAAAACCACAGATAAAAAGAAAAGGGGTGTCTCTCTGTCTGCCGGAGAGACACCCCTTTTAACATTGCATCACATCGCCAGAACTTCGGCCCACTTTTCCTCGGCTATCGGGATGCCAAGCTCCATGTTCTCCTTGCGGCTGCGGTGCTCGCCCATGCCGGGGCAGCGCACCTCACGGCCCGGCTCTGCAGGCTCACTGGATGCCACATCGGCGGCAATGCGCAATCGGCATCAGGGCAGTGCAGGCGGTGAAAGGAGTACACGAGCACACACCGACAGCTATGTGAAAAAACAAATGAATATACGAACTTCATAATTTTTTAAGAGTTATTTTGTGAAAAAGTCATATTGAAAAACGAAAAGAGGATTGATATACTGATACCACAATATCCAGTTGGACATGTTACTGGTAATGCAGGCAGGATCTGATGGAATGACGAATACCTTTTCTTTTGGGTGAATTGTAGCCAGATACTATGATTCCGGGAGAAATTGTACACGGGGTCATTCTGTTGGGTCTTTTTTCTTTTGTCCGCTTCGGCCGGGCGGCAGGGAAATGCCACCACACACAAGATAAAGGAGAACAAAATGAAGAACTACAAGCAGACTGCCTCCGACGTGCTGCGTCTGGTTGGCGGCGAGAAGAACGTTGTGCAGGTCGAGCACTGCTCCACCCGCCTGCGCTTCACTCTGGCAGACACCTCCAAGGCGGATGCTGCAGCCCTGAAAAAGACTGCCGGTGTTATGGGCGTTATTTCCAGCGGCCCGCAGTGTCAGGTGGTCATCGGCAACGATGTCATCGAAGTGTACGATGAGCTGCTCAAGCTGGGCACCTTCAACGCAGGTCAGGCTGCAGCTCCCGCTGCCCCCAAGGGCAAAAAAGAGATCGGCGGCATTATTCTGGACTACATGGTCGGCATCTTCCAGCCGCTGGTCCCCGCCATTGCAGGTGCAGGCGTTCTGAAGGCTCTGATGGTGCTGCTGAGCACTCTGGGCCTGATGAGCAGCGGAGATATCGCCTATAAGGTGTTTGTCGGCGTGGCAGATGCAGCTCTGTACTACCTGCCCGTTATGGTCGCCTTCACCACTGCAACCAAGTTCGACTGCAACAAGCTGGTGTCGGTGGCTCTGGCTGCTGCCATGATCCACCCCAGCGTTTCCGCTCTGCTGGCTACCGAGGGCGGTGCTTACTTCCTCGGCATCAAGCTGCAGAACATCGCTTATGGCGGACAGGTATTCCCGGCTATCCTGACCGTCATTTTCATGTCCTTTATTGAAAAGTGGGCCAACAAGTGGTGCCCCAAGGCCATCCGCGTGTTCTTTGTGCCCATGCTGTGCTTCGGCATTGGCTTCCCTGTGGCACTGGTCGTCCTCGGACCTCTGGGCTACAACATCGGTGCTCTGCTGACCACCGTGATCCTGGCTCTGTACAACACGCTGGGCTGGCTGGCCGTTGCTCTGCTGGCTGCCGTGCTGCCCTTCATGATCTCCATGGGCATGCATAAGGCTCTGGTCCCCTACGCAGTTGCTTCTATTTCCGACCCCGGCTTTGAAATGCTGTACATGCCTGCTTCTCTGGCACACAACATTTCCGAGGGCGGTGCCTGCCTGGGCGTTGCACTGAAGACCAAGGACGAGAACCTGCGCGCTACCGCGATCTCCGCTGGCATCTCCGGCCTGTTCGGCATCACCGAGCCTGCTCTGTACGGTGTTACCCTGCAGCACAAGAAGGTCATGATGTCCGTTGTGGCCTCCAGCTTCATCGGCGGTCTGTTCGTTGGCCTGATGAAGGTCAAGGCATTCGTTGCCATGGGTCCCGGTCTGGCTGGCATGGCCATGTTCGTTGACCCGGATAACGGCAAGAACATCCTGTGGGCTGCAGTTGGTCTGGTGATCTCCGTTGTTGTTTCCTTCGCACTGTCCTTCTTCCTGTATAAGGACGAGACCCCCGCAGAGGATGAGACCGCTGCACCCGCTCCCGAGACTGCTGCAGACGCAGCAGCTGCGGATTCCACCATCAGCAGCCCCCTGCAGGGCAAGGCCATTGCTCTGGAAGAGGTCAAGGATGAAGTTTTCTCCCAGAAGATCCTGGGCGACGGCATTGCCGTGGTGCCCGAGAAGGGTGAGCTGTACGCTCCCGCTGACGGCGTGATCGAGTCCGTGTTCGGCACCAAGCACGCCATCTCCATGAAGACCGCTGCCGGTGCTGAACTGCTCATGCACATCGGCATGGACACCGTCAAGCGCGACGGCAAGGGCTTTGACCCGCAGGTCAAGGACGGCGAGACTGTCAAGAAGGGCCAGCTGCTGATGAAGTTTGACCTTGACGGAATCAAAGCAGACGGTTATGATGTAACTACCCCCATCGTCGTGACCAACGCCGATGAGTTCACCATCAAGACTGTGGCCGAGGGCGCTGTGGTGCCCGGTGCCGCACTGCTGAAACTGGAGGCAAATAAATGAGTTTCCCCAAAGGCTTTTTCTGGGGCGGCGCTGTTGCCGCGAACCAGGTAGAGGGCGCATGGAACGTGGATGGCAAAGGCCCCAGCGTGGCCGATGTTGCCACCTACAAGCCCAACACCGACGTGAAGGATTACAAGTCCCATGTTGCCATGGACGACGCACACATTGCTGCCGCCATGGCCGACCCGGATGATACCTATTATCCCAAGCGCCGCGGCATCGACTTCTACCATCATTACAAAGAAGACCTGAAGCTGTTTGCCGAGATGGGCTTTACCATGCTGCGCGTTTCCATTGCATGGACCCGCATCTTCCCCACCGGCGAGGAAGCAGAGCCGAACGAAAAGGGCCTGCAGTTCTACAGCGACCTGTTCGCTGAGATGCACAAGAACGGCATCGAGCCGCTGGTCACGCTGAGCCACTATGAAATGCCGCTGGCACTGGCCACCAAGTACAATGGCTGGGTGGATCGCCGCGTGATCGACTGCTTTGCAAAGTTCTGCCATGCGTGCTTTGAGCGCTACAAGGATCAGGTCAAGTACTGGCTCACCTTCAACGAGGTGGACAGCGTGATCCGTCACCCGTTCACCACCGCCGGCATCATCCCCAGCCGCGTGCCCGAGGATAAGATGCTGGAGACCTGCTATCAGGCCCTGCACCACCAGCTGGTGGCCAGCGCTATGGTAGTAAAGGACTGCCATGAGATCATCCCCGGCAGCAAGGTGGGCTGCATGCTGACCAAGCTCACCACCTATGCCCGCACCTGCGCACCCGATGATGAGCTGGCTACTCAGGCAAAGAATCTGGAAAACCTGTTCTATGCCGATGTGCATGTCTGGGGCGAGTACCCCCGCCTGATCCTCAAGATGTTCGAGCGCAAGGGCATCCACGTGGAAATGCTGCCCGAGGATGCCGCCACCCTGAAGGCAGGCTGTGTGGACTTTGTTTCCTGCAGCTACTATATGACCATGACCGAGTCTGTAGACCCGAACGCAGAGCGTACCCCCGGCAACACCGTGCTGGGTGTCAAGAACCCGTATCTGCCCTCCACCGACTGGGGCTGGCAGATCGACCCTAAGGGCCTGCGCTACAGCCTGATCGAGCTGTACGACCGTTACCGCAAGCCGCTGATGGTGGTGGAGAACGGCATGGGTGCCAAGGACGTGGTGGAGGCCGACGGCTCCATCCACGACCCCTACCGTGTAGAGTACTTCCGCCAGCACATCAGCGAAATGGGCAAGGCCATCGATGAGGGTGTTGAGATGTGGGGCTACACCACATGGGCACCCATCGACCTGATCTCTGCATCCACCAACCAGATGTCCAAACGCTATGGCTTTATCTATGTGGATCAGGATGATCTGGGCAACGGTACTCTGGCCCGCAGCCGTAAGGACAGCTTCTACTGGTACAAGAAGGTCATTGCTTCCAACGGCGAAGATCTGGACTAAGCGGCAGTCTTAAGGTTTCAACGGAAGGAGGAGGGACCGATGCACATTCAGAAGGTGCTGAACAGCAGTGTTGTGCTGGTGCAGGATGACAGCGGCGAGGAATCCATTCTGCTGGGCAAGGGCATCGGCTATGGCCGCAAGGCGGGCGAGCCCATTGAACGGCAGCCCTCAGACCGCGTGTTCCTTCCATTGTCCAACCCGGACGCACAGCCTATGCTGGAGCTGTTTTCCAGCATTCCGGCATCCTATCTGGAACTGACGCAGGACATTGTGGACGACGCAGAGCAGTCGCTGGGAGTCAAGCTTTCGGCGCACATCTATCTGCTGCTGACCGACCACCTGCATTTTGCAGTGGAGCGCCAGCAAAAGGGTCTTGTGGTGACCAACCGCATCTTCTGGGAAATCAAGCATTTTTATCCCAAGGAGTATGCGGTGGGCCAGCGCGGCCTGCAGAAGGTAAAGGCAAAGCTTGGCATCGAGCTGCCGGACGAAGAGGCAGGCAACATCGCCTTCCATATCGTCAACGCCCGGCAGGACCCGCAGGCCGGCTACGATGCCATGCGGGCAGCGCAGCTGATCGGTGAGCTGTCCAACATTGTCACCTACAGTATGCACTGCCCGGTGAGCACCGAGAGCATCCACTATGCGCGGTTCGTGAGCCATCTGCAGTATTTTGCCGAGCGGTTCTTCTCCGGCAAACTGATGGACAGCGAAGACGACTTTTTGTTCCAGCAGATGCAGCAGAATTATCCGGCAGCGGTGACCTGCGCGGAAAAAATACGCACCTTTGTGCTGCGCAAGTACGGCGTGTTTTTGCCCAACGAGGAAACCGCCTATCTGGCGCTGCATGTGGCGCGGCTGACGAGCGGCAAATAAAATCAGAAAAAGGGGAGAGCTGCCTTGCGGAAGGCGGCTCTCCCTTTGGGTTTTGAAAAAGGGAAGGGGAAAGGAAAAAACAATGGAGATAAGTCTGTTATTGATGCAGCAGATCGCACAGCTGTTCCTCATTCTGATCATGGGCTATGCTGTGGTCAAGGTAGGGCTGCTGAAGGCCAGCGACAGCCGGGTGCTCTCGGTGGTCATGGTGTATCTGGTCACGCCCTGCGTGATCATCAACGCATTCCAGATCGACGATACGCCGGAGATCCGCAAGGGACTTTTGTACTCCATAGCGATTGCGGCGGCTATCCATGTAGTGCTGCTGGTGCTCAGCGCCCTGTTGAGCCGCCCGCTCAAGCTGGATGCCGTGGAGCAGGTGAATGTGATCTACAGCAACGCCGCTGCACTGGTGATCCCGTTGGTCAAGGCTCTGATGGGCGATGCGTATGTCATTTACTCCTGCGCATTCATCATTGTGCAGCTGGTGCTGCTGTGGACCCACGCCAGTTCCCTTTTGCAGGGCAGCAGTGCGCTGGACTGGAAAAAGGTGCTCACCAATATCAATATGATCGCCATTGCAGCCGGTGCACTGCTGTACTGGTTCCGTGTGGTGCTGCCTGCACCGCTGCAGAATACCATGAGCACAGTGGGCAACATGATGGGACCGATGGGCATGCTGCTGGCCGGTATGGCCATTGCAGAAAAGCCGCTGCGGGAGGTGTTCTGCACCCGCCGCAACTATCTGCCCACAGTGCTGCGTCTGGTGGTATGCCCGCTGGTGGTTCTGGTGCTGCTGTGGGTCTGCCATGCATCCAGCTGGGTGGCCGACGGCAAGAACATCCTGATGACGGTCTACCTTGCCGCCATCACCCCTGCCTGTGCTACTGTTACCTCCATGGCTCAGCTCTATGACCGCGATGCGGCGCATTCCAGCGCGCTGTATGTGCTGACCACTCTGCTTTCCATTGTGTCTATGCCGGTAATGATCGGCCTGTTCGATCTGCTGCTGTGATGAGCTGCGCTTATTCCCTCTGCCAAAATACAATAGAAAGGAACCAACCTCAATGAATCAACCCAGAGACAAGGGCCTGAACGGCAACGAAAAGATCGAGCAGGCGGTAGCCGCCCTGCAGCAGGAGCCAACACAGGAACAGCTGGCCCACACCCTTACCGTGATCCGGCGGCGCATAAAGGAGCATGGCCAGCTTGTCGTGGCGGTGGAGCCCAATCTGGGCAGTGAACAGATGCAGCTGCGGGCCATCCGGACGGCCGATGGCGCAAGCTGGTGGTATGCATTCACCAGCTTTGACGAGGAAATGAAGGGAGCCGAGCCGGTGCAGTCCACCTTTCTTGTGGATATGGAAAAGCTGTTTGATGCAGCACTTGCCGTGCCGGAGATCAGCGGCATCATCCTGAACCCGTGGAACCGCACCATCCAGCTGGATAAGACCCTCATCCGCATTATCAAGGGTGCATGAGTGCGCACCGCAAACCTGCGATACATGGAGGAAACAAAAATGTTCAGACCCATGAGAAGAGCCAGCCGCGCCATCCCGGAAGAAGCTGCAAAGCACCTGCTGCAGCAGTCCCGGCGGGGCGTGCTGGCAGTGAACGGCGACAACGGCTATCCCTTTGCGATCCCGGTAAATTATTACTACGATCAGGAGCACGACAAAATCTACTTCCACGGTGCAAAGTCCGGCCAGAAGGTGGACGCGCTGAAACAGAATGATAAGGTATGCTTTACCGTTTACGGCAACGAACACTTTGAGCCGGGCGACTGGGCACCTTATGTGCAGAGCACCGTGGTATTTGGCCGCTGCCATCTGATCGACGATGCCGCTGCTACCGAGGCCCGCGTGCGGGAGCTTGGCATGAAGTATTACCCCGGCAAGGAAGAGGTGGAAAAGGAAATTGCGCTGGGCATCAAGGCCGTGCAGCTTTACGAGATCACCATTGAGCACCTCACCGGCAAACAGATCCAGGAAAAGTAAAAATAAAACAGGGGACTGTTGCAAAATAAAAATGCGATAGCAACTTGCACAAAGAAATAGCACAAAATCAAAAACCCGGAGCCTTATTAAGCCGTTTTGGCTGTGAAAAGGTTCCGGGTTTTGTGCATTGTTTTTTCAGAGAGCTATTTTGCAACAGTCCCGTATAGATCAGTTTGCAGGGAAAGGCCCGGCGGTTATCTGTGTTCCGGACATTTGGGGGCCGCCTTGGTCAGCATCTGCTGGAACTTGCGGGCTGCCGTGTTCAGCGGGCGGTGATGGTCGTACACAAGGCAGATGGAGCGCTGAGGGATGATCTCCTGCAGATGCAGCTGCACGATCTCACCGCGGGCCAGTGCATCCTGTGCCATGGACTGGGGCAGGAACGCAATGCCCAGCTCACTTTTGACAAGGGTCAGCATCTGGTCGGTGGTGGCAGCCTCGGTATCCGGCTTCAGCACCGCACCGTGATCCAGAAAGAACTGCCGGTAAAAGGCGCGGGTCATGCTTTCGTCGCTCAGGGAGATCAGCGGATAATTGTTCAGCTCCTTCAGCGAAAGGTTCTGGCTGGCAAGGGCAGTAAAGGTCCTGCCGCCCACAAGCACCTCATAAAAGGGCTTCAGCTCCACCATTTTCAGGCCGCTTTCCACCTCGGCAGGGGTGGTGATGACGGCAAAATCCACCTCGCCGTTTTTCACGGCCTGCAAAGCCTGCGGCGTGGAGTGGTTGGAGATGCGCAGGCGGATGCCGGGATAGTCCGTGTGGAAGGCGCGCAGCTTTTCTGCAAGGTAGATGTTCAGCGCAGTTTCGGTAGCGCTGATGCTGATCGCACCGTGTTCCAGCGTGGCGCTGGCGCTCAGCTCTTCTTCTGCATCCTGGATCTGCACCGCCGCAGATGCAATGCGGGAGTAAAGCAGTTCACCCTCCGGGGTAAGGGTAACGCCGCGGTTGGAGCGGATGAACAGTACACAATTCAGCTGGCTTTCCAGCCGGTTCATCGAGTGGGTGATGTTGGGCTGGTTGTTGCCCAGCACCCGCGCGGCTTTGGTGAAATTCTGATATTTCGCGACATAATAAAAGATTTTGTAATATTCCCAGTCCACATACATGGCGGCGTGCCCTCTTTCATGTCAATTTTGTATCGTGATCATGTGCAGGATACTTTTTACACATTCTCTGCTTGCTAGTATAATAACACCGCAATCAAAAATTGCAAGAGGGAATTCAAAAGTATAAAGTGGTTTGAACGGAGGCGGTTCTTATGTCTGAGATCAAAAAGGTCGTGCTGGCCTATTCCGGCGGTCTGGATACTTCCATTATCATCCCATGGCTGAAAGAGCATTACAACAACTGCGAGGTCATTGCAGTGTGCGGCAATGTGGGCCAGAAGGGCGAGCTGGAAGGTCTGGAAGAGCGCGCCAAGGCAAGCGGTGCTTCCAAGCTGTACGTAGAAGATCTGACCGATGAATTTGTGGAGGATTACGTCATCCCCACCATGCAGGCCGGGGCCGATTACGAGGGCTATCTGCTGGGCACCAGCTTTGCACGACCCATTCTGGCAAAGCGTGTGGTGGAGATCGCCCGCGCCGAGGGTGCAGATGCCGTGTGCCACGGCAGCACCGGCAAGGGCAACGATCAGGTGCGCTTTGAACTGGCCATCATGCACTTTGCACCGGACCTGAAGATCATCACTCCGTGGCGTGAGTGGGACATCCAGAGCCGTGACGAAGAGATCGACTATGCCGAGGCACATCACATCCCGCTGAAGATCAACCGCGAGACCAACTACTCCAAGGATAAGAACCTGTGGCACCTGAGCCATGAGGGCCTTGACCTTGAGGACCCGGGCAACGAGCCGCAGTACGATAAGCCGGGCTTTTTGGAGCTGGGTGTCAGCCCCAAGACCGCACCGGACAAGTCCGAGTTCGTGGAGCTGGCATTTGAAAAGGGCGTGCCGGTGAGCCTGAACGGCGAAAAGATGAAGCCCGCCGTCCTCATTGCCAAGCTGAATGAGATCGGCGGCCGCAATGGCATCGGCCTGTACGATGTGGTGGAGAACCGTCTGGTGGGCATGAAGAGCCGCGGTGTGTACGAGACGCCCGGCGGTACCATCCTCTATAAGGCTCATGAGGTGCTGGAAACTCTGACGCTGGATAAGCTCACTGCCCACAAAAAGCGCGAGCTGGCCATCACATTTGGTGAGCTGGTCTATGACGGCCAGTGGTTCAGCCCCCTGCGCAAAGCTCTGAGCGCCTTCGTCACCTCCACGCAGGAAAACGTTACCGGTAAGGTGCGTCTGGAGTTGTACAAGGGTAACATGATCAATGCCGGTGTCTGGTCTCCGTATTCCCTCTACCGTGAGGACATTGCAACTTTTGCTGCCGGCGGCGACTACAAGCAGAGTGATGCTACCGGTTTTATCAGCATCTATGGTCTGCCCACCAAGGTACAGGCTATTGTAAATAACGAAAAAGAAGGTAAATAAGAAGTTATGCTTACCGCAGTTACTGGTATCAATTGGGGCGATGAGGGCAAGGGCCGCGTCATCGATCTGTTAGCCGAACATGCCGATGTTGTTGCCCGCTATCAGGGCGGCAACAATGCCGGCCACACCGTTGTAACGGAGCAGGGCAAGTTCATCCTGAACCTGCTGCCCTCCGGCATCCTGCACCCGGATGTTGTCTGTGTACTGGGTGCGGGCATGGTGATCGACCTCGACCATCTGGCCGGAGAAATGGATGCCATTGAGGAGCGCGGCGTAAAGGTAGGCTCAGAAAACCTGAAACTTTCAGATAAGGCCACCATCTCCATGCCGTGGCACAAGGTGCAGGACGGCTTGGAAGAGGACCGCCTTGCCCAGAAGGGTGCGGCCTTTGGTTCTACCCGCCGCGGCATTGCCTACGCCTACAGCGACAAATACCGCAAAAAGACCCTGCGTCTGGGCGATCTGCTGCATCTGGACGAAAAGCGCGTGCAGGACCGCCTGCACATGATCCTGGAATCCAAGAATCTGGAGCTGGGTGGCTGCTATCATCAGGAACCCATGAGCTACGATGCTCTGCTGGAATGGTGCCGGATGCAGGCCGGACAGTTTGCACCGTATATCTGTGATGTGGGTGCATTTTTGCAGCAGGCTCACGACAGCGGCAAGCGCATCGTGCTGGAAGCCCAGCTGGGTGCCATGCGCGATATCGATTATGGTATCTTCCCGTTCACTTCCAGCTCCAACACGCTGGCAGCCTATGCGCCGCTGGGCGCAGGCATTCCGAACTGCCGTCTTGACCATGTGGTGGGCGTGCTGAAAGCCTACTCCACCTGCGTGGGTGCAGGCCCCTTTGCCGCCGAGAACGCCATGAGCGAGGATTGGAATGAACAGCTGCGCAAGGCAGGCGGCGAGTATGGTGCGGCCACCGGCCGTCCGCGCCGTGTCGGCCCCTTCGACTGTGTGGCCAGCCGCTACGGCCTTACCTGTCAGGGCGCAGACAAGATCGCCCTGACGAAGCTGGATGTGCTCAGCAGCATGAAAGAGATCCCGGTGATCACCGGTTACACATTGGATGGCGTGCAAGTCCCCAGCTTCGACCCGCTGTCCGACCTTGACCGTGTAAAGCCGGTGGTCACTACGCTGCCAGGCTGGAACAAGGATATCTCCGGCTGCAAGAGCTGGGATGAGCTGCCCAAAGAGGCCAAGGCTTACGTGGAATTTCTGGAAAAGCAGCTGGGCCATGAGATCCAGTTCGTCTCCACCGGAGCCGAGCGCGAGAAGTTCGTGCTGAAAGGAGCATGGCTGTGAGACACTTCATTGAGCCCAACAGCTTTTCTCTGGAAGAGCAGCTGGCCCTTCTGGATCTTGCCGACCGGATGGAGGCCGACCCGGCACCCTATGCCCACCTGTGCGATGGGCGCATTCTGGCCACCCTGTTCTACGAGCCTTCCACCCGCACCCGCCTTTCGTTTGAATCGGCCATGCTGCGGCTGGGCGGCAAGACACTGGGCTTTGCAGGGGCACAGCTTTCTTCCGCCAGCAAGGGCGAGACGGTGGAGGACACCGCCCGCGTGGTGAGCAACTACGCCGATGTGATCGCCATGCGCCACCCCAAAGAGGGCGCACCGCTGCGGGCATCCCTTTCTGCACGTGTGCCGGTGATCAATGCAGGCGACGGTGGGCACGCGCATCCCAGCCAGACGATGATCGATCTCATGACGATCCGCCAGCGCAAGGGGCGGCTGGATCATTTGACTATCGGCTTCTGCGGCGACCTCAAGTTTGGCCGCACGGTCCACTCCCTGACCGCTGCGCTGAGCCAGTTTGAGGGCAACCGGTTCGTGTTCATCTCGCCGGAAGATCTGCGCCTGCCGCAGTATGTGAAGAATGAATCGCTGGAGCCGACCCATCAGATCTATAAGGAAACGGCTGACCTTGAAGCCGAGCTGCCGCATCTGGATGTGCTGTACATGACTCGTATCCAGCAGGAGCGCTTTTTCAACGAGGAAGAATACCTGCGCCTGAAAGGCTGCTACCAGCTGGACGAAGCGCTGCTGCAGAAGGCACCGCAGGATATGCCGGTGCTGCATCCGCTGCCCCGCATCGACGAGATCAAAAAGGATGTGGATGACGACCCGCGTGCCGCCTACTTTGATCAAGTGCACAATGGCGTGTATATCCGCATGGCCATCATTCTGGCGTTGCTTGATATCCCTGATCCAGTTACCGGCAAAAAGGTGCTGGAAGCTCAGGCCGCCGAAATGGTCGGCAAGACCGCTGAGAACTGCGGACTGCCCACCATCTCCATCCTGACCCCGCTGTATAATACGCCCGAAAATTACCTGCGGGAATTTCTGGACTCCTTCGTGAACCAGACCGCCCCCAATGGTCAGCTCTGCCTCGCGGACGCTTCCGACGACGCCCACCCCGAGGTGGAGCGTGTCGTAAGGGAATATCAGCGGAAAAATCAACGTATCGTATACAAAAAGGTCGAAAATAAGGGCATCGCCGCCAACACCAACGCCGCCGAGACGCTGGCGACGGGCGAATATCTCGCCCTCGCCGACCACGACGATGTGCTGGCCCCCCACGCCATGTACGCGATGGGTAAGGCTGTCTTGCAGCTCCGCGAAAAGGGTGAGCCGGACAGTTTCCTTTACAGCGACGAGGCGCTCTTCACCAAGGACATCAAAAAGCCGATGGTGGGACACTTCAAGCCCGATTATGCCCCGGATTATCTGCTCTGCTGCAACTACATCTGCCATCTGGCAGTTTTCAAGCGGGCGCTGTATGAGCAGCTGGGCGGCGAACGTCCCGAGTGCGACGGCAGTCAGGACCACGACCTCTTCCTCCGGCTCATCGAACAGACCGGCGGGGCGGCTCATCTGCCGCAGGTGCTCTACTACTGGCGGGTCCATGCGGGTT
>OGPH01001731.1_pt1 | contig 15024 bp, 11 predicted proteins | sample 1552891 | NCBI WGS metagenome assembly OGPH01 (sample SAMEA2580272, study PRJEB22360) | human gut metagenome | biome: human gut; feature: human-associated habitat; material: faeces | place: Denmark | collected 2008/2010 | reverse complement strand
GTGGAATGCATTGGTAGCATACAGTAAATATAAAAACTGGCCTAATTTCGGAAATTCGGAGGAGGGTAATATACTTCTTCAAGACCATGGAGATGAAGTATGGTTTAAGAATGTAAAGATTAAAGAACTGAAATAGTTCCGTTTTCTAGTTATTAGGAGATACGTTAAAACTCTTTTATGATTTTTCAGGCACGGATTACACGGGTTTCACGGTTACGCTAATGAAATAAAAAACGTGTAATCTGTGTAATCCGTGCCTAATTTGTATTTTATACGATGCAGACCACTATTCAACATCTATACAAACCGTCAAATGATGATAATTCCTTGTTTTATGCCTGGTTTCTTGCCATGCATACGCGGGTGGATATTATCCTATGCAGCCGGAAGTCGGAAGGAGAATTACTGCTTGTGGTCAATCGTATTTATGATGCATTGTGCCGGTTGGAAAAGATGGCAAACTTTTATGATCCGGCCAGTGAATTGTCTGTTGTTAACCGGACAGCCTTTGTCTCTCCGGTCGTTCTTAGCGAAGAACTTTATTCAATGATCGATTTATGTTTGGAATATAACAGCAAGACTTTGGGATGCTTTGATGTCACAGTTCATTCGGAAAATTATAACCAGAACACAATACATTCAGTACATTTATCAGCCGGAGATCATAGTATCTGTTTTTCACAGCCGGGAGTAACTATCAATTTGTCCGGCTTTCTCAAGGGATATGCTTTGGAAACAATCAGAGGTATATTGAATGAGGCTCTGATAGAGAATGCATTGATAAATATGGGAAACAGTTCCATTCTTGCTTTGGGTAATCATCCGGTAGGTTCGGGATGGAAAATTAATGATATACTTCTTCACAACGAATGCCTTACAACCTCCGGCAATGACTCTCCCAATCGTCGGCACATCGTTTCTCCCCGAAATGGGAAATTGGTGGAAGGCGTTAAACAAATTGCTGTAGTAACGACTGACGGATCAATAGGGGAAATCTTGTCTACCGGCTTATTTGCCGCTGATAGCGAACAGCGTGAAGCCTTGTTGGGTATATATCGACAATATCGCGTGTATATATAAGCTGTGCTGGTAAGTTTTTTTGTAGAGCATGCGCTATTCTTTAATTCTATTTTGGAAGGTTAATATTCTTTTCATAAGTATTCGTGTAGATTTTTCAAGTGTTTATGCTTCTTTTTTCGAGTTTGAATACTCCATACGCGGGTGTTAATATTTGAGAACTCAACTGTTAATATTGGATAGATGGGGTAGTAATGTTTGTGAAGAACAGATGCAATAAAGAAATGAAGACATCTTCTTGGTTTAACTCTCTTAAGTTATTCGTATAGTTTGGTAGGCTAATATGGTGGGACAAGATGCATAGATTATGAAAATTACTTTTATTACGGCTATATATAGTAGGGGGAATTGACTGAGAAGTGATTTTGATATTTATCCTTATTGTGCAAATTGGAACATTTTACGAAGTTTGAATTTTTAAATGTTGATTTGAACAAATATTTCTTTTTTTTGAGACTATTTTTATACTAGTGATTGCTAGTAGGTAAGTATATTTGCAGTGTGAGGGTTGAGAGAAAAAAGTGCGTGGAGAATGATTGAGGAATGGTTGATACTGTGCAAATGGAGAATAAAAATTGCATAAATAAAGAGCGATAAACATTCTAACTCAAATAGTAAACGGAATACGAAGCGATGAGTTACAATCGCATAGATGTAATATAAAACTTAAAATTAATAGTATGAAGAAGAAAGATTTAGTTTTCCTGAGGGGGGGCTTGATGCTACTATTGATGGCATTGTGTTTTTGTACAGTGCAAGCACAGGTTCTTAAAGTGACAGGGCAGGTGAAGGATCAGGCGGGTGAACCGTTGATTGGAGTAAATGTCATAGAAAAAGGTACGACAAACGGTACTGTGACGGATATCAATGGACAGTACAGTGTTTCTGTGAAAAATGCGAATGCGGTGCTCAGTTTCTCATACATTGGTTACAAGACGCAAGAAATCGCTTTGGCAGGAAAGAAAGTTGTGAATATTACGTTAAAAGATGATTCTGAAGCGCTCGAAGAAGTGGTAGTCATTGGTTATGGTACGGCGCGCAAGAAAGATCTTACGGGGTCCGTCATTCAGGTGCGTCCGGACAATATTGCAATGGATAACCCGAAAACGGTACAGGATATTCTGCGTGGAACAGCAGGTCTTTCCGTAGGGTATGATGCTTCTGCCAAGGGAGGCGGTTCCATGTCTATCCGTGGACAACGCTCGGTATATACGGATGGTGGACACAACGATCCGCTACTTATTCTCGACGGAATGATGTTTTATGGTGAACTCTCCGAGATTAATCCTGACGATATCGAGCAAATTGATATCCTTAAGGATGCCTCCTCTGCAGCCGTATACGGAGCGAAAGCTGCCAATGGTGTCATCATTGTGACAACTAAAAAAGGTAAGCAAGGCAAACCGGTCGTAAACCTGAGTGCTAACGTAGGTTTTGTGCAGCGTGCAGGGTATCGCAAGCGCTGGGAGACACCTGAAGCCTATCTTCAACATTATCAAGACTGGAAAGAGGTTTCTACATATGGTTCCAATCCTGAGACAGGAGAGTGGGAGGCTTACCGCTCTGGCAATTATATAGACCGCCCGGGGTACTACGCTAATCCCGCTCACCTTTCGGGAGTATCTCTTGAACAATGGAGAGGATACTCCGGTAACGATGCCGATGAATCTGACCTAAGTATTTGGGCTCGCCGTCTAGGCTTTAACGCCGGAAGTAACGCTTTGCAGAACCTGTTGGATGGTCGGTGGACGGACTGGGATGACATTACCTTTCGCACAGGTTTACAACAAGATTATAATGCCAGCGTCAGCGGAGCTACAGAGAAGGCGAACTACTACCTTTCTGTAGGCTATCTCAATAATCAAGGTGTGAAGATTGACGATGACTATACATCAATACGTGCCAATATGAAGGTGAACATGAATGTCAATAAGTACCTTGAAGTAGGTGCCAATGTGAACTTCCAGAATCGTTCGGATGGTTCTATCGGTGTGGACGAAGACTATCAAATGCGTAATTGTCCATATGCTGACTACAAGGATGCTGATGGCAACCTCGTGCAATATCCGCTGGATGGTAGCTATAGTCAGCGCGGATACAACTATGAGTTTCAGAAGCAATATCTCGAACTGGAGAAGGGATATACCACTTTCAACACTGTGTTTGATGCGAAGTTGAAGCTGCCTTTCGGTATTACATATACGTTTAACATCGCTCCGCGCTTTCAGTGGTTCTACGACCGTTACTTTATGTCAGCGGATCTTCCCGGATCTGTTGCCACAGATCGAGGTGTGAATCGTGAACAAGCAAAGCGCTTCGACTATTCACTCAACAATACAATTAACTGGGATTATACATTCAGTAAGGTGCATCACGTGACATTAACATTGGTGCAGGAGGCGGAGGAACGCCGTTACTGGTCAGATCGTATCGAGGCGCGTAACATTCTGCCTTCTGATGCACTAGGATTTCATAATACACAGAATGCTTCAAAAGATGCAAGTTCGTTCTCTACCAACGACACTCACTCTACGGCTGATGCCTTGATGGCACGCGTGTTTTATGCATATGACAATCGTTACATGTTGACTGCCTCCGTACGTCGAGACGGTTACTCTGCATTCGGTTCTTCCAATCCGTACGCTACTTTCCCTTCCATAGCTCTCGGTTGGACATTCACTAACGAGAAGTTCTGGAAGTGGGACAATATTATGGACAATGGTAAGTTGCGCCTGTCTTACGGTAAGAATGGTAACCGTTCGTTGAGCGATCCTTATGTTGCCCTTGCCAACTTGTATTCTGGTGCAGGCAAGACGATGGGATATATTCAGGCGGACGGTAAGATGGAAGAGGTGAAATATCTCATGGCGCAGCGTCTGGCCAATCCGAATTTGCAATGGGAAAAAACGGCTTCATGGAATGCAGGTTTGGACTTTAGTTTCTTGCAAGGGCGTATCACTGGTGCACTGGATGTTTACGTTATGCAAACGAAGGATATGATTATGAGAACGATAATGTGATATTCTGCGATAGCTCGCTTAACCAACCTTGATTGAATATCAGTTAGTTGCAAAATTCGCTATCCTCTATAAGACTCATTAAATACCCCTAACTGAAACCGTTTGTTTACGCATTGTTTACGCAGAATTGAGAGAGGGAGTCAAGGAAAGTGGATATTGTTATTGCCTCATTTGAATGGGAAATATAGAATCCCATCCTTTCCATATATTCTGCTATAAACAAGAAATAAGATTGATGTTATTGCCAATTATTTATAAAAAGATGCTCTTTTTTGATGTATTTCATCTTGATTCTCAGGGTTTATTTGTACTTTTACACCGAAAAGAATGTCTTTTATGGAAAAAGAAATGATTAACAGGCTGAAGATAGTGCTTGCCGAAGAACAAAAAAGCAGTAAGTGGCTGGCAGAGCAACTGGGAAAAGACCGGGCTACAGTCTCCAAATGGGTGACAAACACCATGCAGCCTGACGCAAGAAACCTCCTACGTATAGCAGAGGCTTTGAATATTGATGCAGGTAGACTGCTCAACCAAAAACATTTGAAGAAATGAAGGAAATAGATATTATTCAACAGATAAAGTCAGGTGAGGTCAGTAAGGTGCAATTCAAAGAGCGGCTCCTTGATAATTATGACATCGGTTGTGAACTGGTGGCATTCAGCAATGCACGTGGTGGCACATTGGTTGTTGGCGTGAAGGACAAAACTGGTAGCATCAATCCGTTGTCGTATTTGGAAGTGCAGGAAACCACAAATACACTTGGCAACATTGCATCTGAGAATGTTGTTCCTGCTATTCTTGTTGATGTGGAAACAATTCCCGTGGATGGTGGAAGCCTTGTTGTGGCTCATATTAAAGAAGGGGTAAATAAGCCTTACCATGACAATCGTGGCATTGTGTGGGTAAAGAATGGTGCCGACAAACGCAAGGTGTTCGATAATGCTGAGCTTGCCGAGATGATGACCGACTGCGGCAGTTTCTCGCCTGATGAAGCAGGAGTAAGAGATGCTACGATTAAGGACTTGGACGAGAATACCATCAAAACCTTCCTAAGCAACAAGTTTGAAAAAGTATTGGTGAGAAAAGGTCTGGTGGGCGATGCTTTACGCGAAGCCTCTTTAGATACTGTCTGCTCCGCTATCGCCAGTGGTCACGATGGAGAGAAACTGTTGCGTAACCTACGCTTCATTCGTCCTGACGGAAAAATCACAGTGGCAGCAATGCTACTGTTTGGCAAGTATACCCAGCGTTGGCTTCCGGTAATGACAGCAAAGTGTATCTGCTTCGTTGGCAACAATCTTGGCGGTACGCAGTTCCGTGATAAGGTGAATGATGCCGACATTGAGGGCAATCTGCTTCATCAGTTTGAGACTATTATGGATTTCTTCACCCGAAACTTGCGCCATATACAGGTTGGGGATGAATTTAACTCGCAAGGTGTATTGGAGATTCCATACATCAGCCTTGTTGAGTTCACCGTAAATGCTTTAGTGCATCGCTCGCTGAATGCGACAGCCCCTATCCGTATATTCATCTTTGACGACAGGGTGGAGATACACAGTCCCGGAACACTCCCCAATGGGCTTTCTGTAGATGATATTGTTGTGGGAACTTCTATGCCTCGTAATATGTTCCTTTTCACAAATGCCATTCATTTGCTCCCCTACACAGGAGCAGGTAGTGGTATGCTTCGTGCCTTGTCAGAAAACATGAAAGTCTCGTTCACCAACAACGATAGGACTAACGAATTTGTGATTACAATAAATAGGAAAACAGGTAACCAAGTCGAAGGCAAAAGTAACCAAGTTAATGGTAACTTAGATACTAAACTCAGACACTCTGACACCGACTTAGGCACAGACTCTGACACTTTTGACAATAACTCTGACACTAAGCTTGGATACTCTGACACCGATTTAGATGCCAACTCTGACACTTTTGGCAACGACTCAGACACTAAACGTCCTAAAATAACAAACAAGCAGAAGGATATAGTAAACTTCTGCAGCGTGCCACGTAGTAGCAAAGAAATTCTTGAAAGAGCAGGGGTGACATACCATAGCAAAAATATCCAAACATACATCATGGCTCTTGTAGAGGCTGGTTATCTTGAAATGACCAATCCGGAACATCCTAATGCGAGTAACCAAAAATATAGGAGAAGTAAAAAATGAACTATATAAGTTCTAACATTAGCAAATATCCCGTTAAATACGCCATAATATGAAGCAATATAGATTTATAGATTTGTTTGCAGGTTTAGGAGGATTCCATCTTGCTCTTGAAAAACTTGGATGTAAGTGTGTATTTGCCTCAGAACTTCAGCAAGAACTACAAGAATTGTATTATCTAAATCACGGTATTAAATGTCACGGTGACATTAATCAAGTGAATATAAAAAACGACATACCGTCACATGATATACTCTGTGCGGGATTCCCGTGTCAGCCATTTAGCAAAGCAGGAAAGCAAGAAGGTTTCAACGATCAACAAGATAGAGGTAATTTATTTTATAAGATTATGGAGATTTTGGAGTTTCATAAGCCTGAATATGTCTTTTTGGAGAACGTGTCAAACTTGAAAACTCACGATAATCACAACACCTATCACGTGATTTATGAGAAACTTTCTTCTCTGTATGATGTGCAAGATGCAATTATCTCTCCACATTACTTTGGTGTTCCTCAACATAGAAACCGTATTTATATAGTAGGTCGCCTTCATTCAAAAGGCGGTCTTAAAGGATTTGAGTTCCCCGATTACACTCAACGCCCTGAGTGTCATATCAGTTCTATCATTCATCCAGAAGATACTGATTATATGTCGCTTAGACCAATAACGAGAAAACATCTTGAAGCATGGGAGCACTTCCTGCAATTGCTAGATAAGCACAATGTTCCTGTGCCCACTTTTCCCATTTGGGCAATGGAATTTGGGGCTAATTACGATTACAAGGGTATTGCTCCATATTACCAACAACGCCGCCAAATGGATGGTAAATTAGGACGCTTTGGGGAACCAATAATGGGTAATTCTAAGGATGATTATCTACAATGCTTGCCCATATACTCACAAACTAATAAACTTGAAAATCGTCAGTTCCCAGACTGGAAAAAGCAGTTTATTGAGTATAATCGTAAGTTCTATAATGATAATAAGGAGTGGATTGATGAGTGGATTCATGAAATTCGAGAACCCGGGTTTGAGAATAGCCATCAAAAGTTTGAGTGGAATTGTGGACAAGACCCCGAAGTTCCTCGAACACTCTACAACAAGATAATTCAATTTAGACCTTCTGGAATTCGTGTTAAAAGACCAACTTTTTCACCAGCGTTAGTATTAACGACTACGCAAATACCTATTTTCCCATGGATAGAAACACCTAATGGTGAAAAAGGACGGTACATGACACGTAAAGAAGCTGCGGCATTACAATGTATGGAGGAACTTCAATACTATCCGGATACATGCGCTAAAGCTTTCAAGGCTTTTGGTAATGCCGTAAATGTAGAAGTAGTCAAAAGAATAGCAGAAAAATTATTAATAGTAGGTGATTATGATGCAAACTGAACATATTGATAAAGTGTCTATTGCTCTGAAGCCCAATGTGTATAATACATTTAGGAACTTAGTCAATACGGTTTCTAATACCCTTGCCGAGTATGTAGATAATGCGGTACAAAGCTATCTCAATCATAAGACAGAGATTAAAACTCTTGACCCCGATTATCAATTGCAAGTAGAAATAACTATCGACCGTAACGCCGACACTATTAGTATAATTGATAATGCAGCTGGTATAGATACGCTCAATTTTAAAAGAGCGTTTGAACCTGCGCATATTCCTTTAGATAATACGGGATTAAACCAGTTTGGAATGGGAATGAAAACCGCTTCTGTTTGGTTAGCGGATAAATGGTCAGTCTCAACCAAGGCATTAGGTGAAGACGTAGAAAGAACCACGTCTTTTGACTTACAGAAGGTAACATCAGAAGGCCGTGAAGAACTAATCGTAGAAAATAAATCTTTAGCTCCGGAAGAACATTATACGAAAATCTATTTGACAGCACTATCTTCTAATGCCCCTTCTGCAAATCAGATGGACAAGATAAGAAGACATCTTTCAAGCATTTACCGAAAATATTTGCGTTCTGAAGAGTTGAAAATTGTAGTAAACGGAGAATCAATACAAGCTGCAAATTATGCGATTTTGAATACTCCTTATTACAAAACGCCAGATGGTGACAGTCTTTTATGGAAGAAGGCAATTGACTATCAGTCATATGATGGAAAATATAAAGCCAAAGGATTTATTGCCATTTTGGACAAAATTCAGAATGGAGCTAATGGTCTGGTCTTAATGCGAAATGGTCGTGTTATTGTTGGGGGTGGCGAAGATCGCTACTTCCCAAGTGTAATATTTGGTCAAGTCGGTAGTTTTAAATATCGCAGGATTTTTGGAGAGTTAGAATTAGAAGGCTTTGAAGTGACATTTAACAAGAATGGTTTTAGAGACGAGGATAATCTTTACGCTCTTATGGAAGCCTTGCGTGATGAATTACGTTCCGATAATTTCAATCTGCTTGCTCAAGCAGACAACTATCGACAACGTAGTAAGGAGGAATATGCCAAGATTTCCAAAGATATCAAGAAGAAACTCGATAAGCAAGTAAAGCCCAAAGACTTGACAAGACAAATTCAAGACGTTGAAAATAAGACAAGTAATAAGGAATTTGTCAAACAGGAAGAAAGGAAGGTGCAAGATGTTAAACCGATTGACAGTCATACTGAGGACTTCTTCTATCAAGGGGAAAATTATTCGCTAAGAATGGATTTGTTCACTGATGCTGGAGTAGACGTACTATATTCAATCACTCTGAATTCGAATGAAAGCACCGATCTTTTCTCTGTAAAACAGTATGTATGCAAGATTAACCTTGCACACCCATTCTTTACAAGATTCGAGCAATTCAAAAAGAGTAATGACTATATGCCTATTATCTCTATTTTTAAGTCATTTGCGATGGCAGAACTTACTGCTACATTAAGCGGTATTAGTAACGTATCAGACCTTCGCATCAAGTTTAATCAATACATCTTGCAGTAGTATGGATATACAGATTATTTCAAACGACACACAAGAAAAGTTCTGCCCCATTAGGGGAGAACGGACTCAAAATCTACTCGATAGACTAGCGAAGGAAATTGATTCCGAAGGAGTTGACACTATAGAAAGAGAAGCTATTGAAGTATTGTCTCATTGTTCAAATCCCACAGTGGACAAAGTGCAATCATCGACAAGTTTGGTTGTGGGCTATGTCCAAAGTGGTAAAACCATGTCTTTTACCACACTCTCTGCTTTAGCTAGCGACAATGGTTATCGCATTATTATCTACTTTGCAGGCATTAAAGATAATCTAGTAGAGCAGACATCTGAACGCTTACGTGAGGATCTTTTGGATGACGGAAACAATAATCAGGTCTACAAACTTCATGAAAACCCTACTGTAGATGAAGCTCAAAGAATAAAAAGTGAACTACTCCTTAGTTCTAAGCCCACAATTCTGATAACAATTCATAAAAATCCAAATCGTATTAAGAAACTCATTGAATTGCTATCAACAACAACCGTCAGTCATGAGATTGGGAAAAAGGGGGTAATGATTATTGATGATGAAGCAGACCAAGCTTCGCTCAATGGCTATGCCTATAAGAACAGTAAGAACCATTCTGAAAACTGGGAAGATGATGCAGAATTTACATCCACTTATCGAGCAATCTTAAAATTGCGGAGTATCCTTCCTAATCACTCTTACGTTCAATATACAGCGACTCCCCAAGGTCCTCTCTTGATTAGTTTGTTAGACCTGTTGTCACCAAAATACCATACAGTTTTAACTCCAGGTAAAGGTTATACTGGAGGAAAAACGTTCTTCAAAGATGAACCTGGCTTGGTATTAACCATACCAGAGACTGAAGTCTATAATTATAGACGCAATAATTTGACCGAATGTCCTCCATCTTTAATAGAAGCTCTGCAACTTCATATGATGGGGGTTGCCATCGTTGTACGCCTAAAGAAGACAGTAAAGTTCTTATCAATGATGGTTCATGCAGATAGAGAACAAGATGCGAGTCAAACATTTCACACTTGGATTGCAAGTACAATTGACATGTGGACTAATTTCATCAGAGCAGGTAAGGATGATATTGCATATATCAATTTGATGAATGATTTTAAGAACAGATATAGTGAAGCAATTAGAGAGTATTCTAAGCATGACGAAGATTATCCTTCATTTGAACAAATTGCAGATGTTCTCCCAGATATTATATGTGACACCAATCTTGAACTTATTATCTCTAATAAGCGCAAGAAAAATATTAAAATTGCGTGGAAGGATTATCCTTCACACATACTTGTTGGTGCAGAGATGCTGAATCGTGGTTTCACGGTGAAGAACCTTGCTGTTACATATATGCCTCGATATAGTGTAGGAAAATCAACTGCTGATACAATTCAGCAGAGATGCAGGTTCTTTGGATATAAGCAGAAGTATCTATGGTCTTGCCGAGTCTTCTTACCAGACGAAGTACAAGTTGAGTACTCTGAATATGTTGAGCACGAGGAAGAAATGCGCAAATGGTTGACGGAATGTAAGAATATCGATGAAGTAGAGCGTCTTCTCATTATTTCCCCACGAATGAATGCAACGCGTAAGAATATTCTCTCTGTTGATACAGTTAATGATAAACTACGTGGATGGAGACTTACGAATGCTGTACAAGCCATAGATGAAAACAATGAACTTGTACATAATTTCTTAGGTGGTCTTACATTTGAAGTTTGCCAGAACTATGGTACGCCTGATCGTAACCATCGTTTCGCAAAGTTACCAATACAAGATGTTATTGATTTTCTAACAGGTTTTAAGTTTCAAAATATGCCTGATTCTGCAAGAAAACAGGCAACTCTGAGATACTTGAAGTATTATGCTTCACATGAGACTTCCCCTATTACTCACGCATATATCGTACAAATGGCATATGACGGGGAACCTCGTTTGCGTCAATTCAATGATAAAACCCTAAAAATTGGCAATCTTCATACAGGTCGTTCAATCAAGGGAAAGACAACTTATCCAGGTGATAAAGAAATTAAGTTCGATGACTCAATAACGATTCAGATTCATCATATTAAGTTGAAGTCAACATCCAATAGTTGGGGAGGTAAAGAACTCTATACCTTGGCAATTTACTATCCTGACGAAATGGCCATCAATTTTGTAAATAGTCAAAACAGTAAATAGTATGAACAATTCCATATACGATATATTTTTGGACCTTGAAGGCAATAATACTGCTGAAGATGACAAATTTTCAGCTAAGCCATTACCTTTCAACCCCAACCACAAAATCGGGATTGATTCCAATGGCTATCCCTTATTCTTTGTAGAATGTATTGATTTTGAAGTTGTTCCAAACATTGATTTAGAACTAATATCTGTTCAATTTAATCAGTTATGCAGATTAACGAACAAAGAGAAGACCAGCGAAGGTCGTTATACGATAATTTCTCTGAAGACAATCAATCCTGATTTCTTGAGATATTTTATTGACGTAACCAGCTTAATTCTGCAAAGAATGAACAAAAGACCTAGTCATAAGGAAGTAACGTCGGAATTATCTAAATTGATAGAACTTTTCAAAGTCTTTTCAAAACCGTCAAGAAAGACAATACAAGGCTTGTGGGCTGAATTGTTCGTAATAGAACAAGCTAAAGATCCTGTGTATATGTTACAGTCGTGGCATGTCTCACCAGAGGATAAATACGATTTTAATGATGGCAATGATAAGGTAGAAGTAAAGTGTACGGTAAATTCTCAACGAAAGCATAGATTTTCGTATGAGCAACTTACGCCCAATACTAAATCACAGATTCTCATTGCTAGTGTAATAACGACAAGGTCTGGTAAAGGAAAAAATGTATTCGACCTGAAAGATTCCATATTAAGAAAAGTTCAAGATTTGAAACTTCACCTTATATTAAATGAAGTAATTGCATCAACTCTTGGGACTGATTTTGATAAGGCGTTTGAGTATTATTTTGATTACCAAATGGCTATTGATGGTTTGTCTTTCTTTGATGTAAATGAAATCCCCAATATTCCATCCGACGTAATTCCTATTGAACTATCAAATATCAAATTTGATTGTGACTTAACGAGAATAAAAGTCGCTTCAAAAGAAACGAATCCAGTTCTAAACACAATTCTATTCAATAGTATAGGCTTATGAAAATTGAAAAAATATTTCCAGAAACATTGCTAGAGTTGATAAGAAAGGAACTTGACAAAAGGTCTTGCTTTGAATATATTGAAGGGGTTCAACCTTTTTTGATGAAATATGATAATGTTCCTTATTATGTCTACATCAAGAACTTATCTTCAGCCTTTTTTAAAGATAGACCAGGAACAACTCGTGCGCAACTTCCAAAAAGAGACTTATTTGACGAGATTAAAAAATCACCGAATATTTTTATATTTCTTGGATACGACCAAGAGAATGATGTCTTTGTCTGTTGGGATTTTAATGTAGCAAAAGAAAGGCTTAATGTTGGTAAGAGTGTGTCATTTTATTCACGTATTTCATACCAAGAGGAGGTCGAGGAAGGAGAATTTCTTCGTATCAATTTAAAAAATGGAGATAATCCAATCGTTTTTAAACGAAAATCTATCACTGATTTTTTTGATAAGATTAATACTTTCTTCGATGTTAAGTCAAAGGGGCTGTCCGATTCAACTCATCCTGTAGTAGAAGATGGTAAAATCAAGGTGATTACAGAAGAAGAACTGCTTAAACAGTTACGGCCTCTAATAAAAATTAGTTCACCACATACACTTGAAGCTATATCGGTTGCAGAAAAATTTTATGAGGGCAAATACCCCAAAATGAATATGAGGGATTGGCTTCAACTTGTAAAAAATATAGATTAGGAATAGTCATCTTCTCCAATAATATGGAGAGGATGGTTGTCATTCTTGAGCAGATAAAGTTTGTGCAGATAATAAATGCCGCAAGTGATGTCACAAGTAATGTCGCAAGTCCAGTCAACTGACAGACGGCATAAAATAGAAGCCTTATAAAAGAACCCCATTCATGTCAGCACAAGAAATGTCTATAGTTCTGTCAGTAATTCATCGTACAGTTCAACGTGACCTTTCTGTCATACAGAAGACGGGTATTTTGTCACGGGAAGGTAGCACGAGTGCCAGAATTGGGTGTAAAGCCAAAACCAGAATATGGTACTGATAGTGCCTCTACAGGATTACAATCAAGAGCCCCGACTCTGTTACTAACTCTGCTACCAACCCTGTTCCTACCTCTATTGCAAATTACTATAAATCTGTCAATTACCATGAAAAAGTGGAAAGATATTCCTCATAGTTTCAAGTGACACAATATACGACCAGTCCCAATCCCACCGTATAAACAATCAAGAATATCACCAAAACTTTCATCCAGAAGTCGGAAAACCAAACGCCCTCATTCCGTCTGATGATTTTGCGCATATTAGATTCATGCTCGGCAATAAGTTTTGCTTGTTCGGCGCGGTGATTTGCCAATACCGAAATCCAACTTTCAATAGAATGGTCTATAAGTTGCCTAAGCTTTGTAAGTTGCTCTGGGGTAATTGTTGTCTTGAATTTCGTGTCCCGTTCAGCTTTCACAATTGCATTACAGATGCCCCTGACTATATTCTCACAACTGCCAGCTGCCGCTTTGAGTGCACCCTCAATGCGACATTCGGCAGCGATAGCTTTCTCCAAATCCTCATTGAACTTTATCAGCGTTTCCTTTGCTTCTCTTATTTCTATGAGAAGTTTATCAATTTCTTGTTTTTCTGACTCAATTTGCTGGTTGATTTCAACTTTCTCCAGCATGTCGTTGACATTTATAGGTGAAGTGCCCCTTGATTTTCCTATACCCATTTTCTTATATTTATAAAAGGTAGATTATCTGTGAAGTCCTTTTCTGCGTTCGCACATGCTGTTTGCCATTCTTGCGCAGCGACGTGCCCATTCAAGTTCATCCTCGTCCTTGTCTCGTCCCCAGCCACCAGTGTCAGAACCGCCACCACCACTTGAAGCAGCCATACTTGTGGCAGCATCCAAATACCCGGCAAAGAGTAAAAGAGCCGTGTGCTGTATCTCTTCAATCTTAGCCAACGGATGAGCTTCATCCAAAGAACAATCTTGCCGGATGATATTGTCAGCGGCTTCGGGTATCTCCACATGGTAGCTGTGATATTCGTCTGTCGCTATATCATAGTACCTTATAACAGGCTGTGGAGCCATCTTGGGTTGTACAACAGAATCAGCGTTGGCTGTCTGTGTTTGTTGAGGAATAGATTTTGTTGGCTCGGATTTCCTTTCCTGCTGATGCAGTTTTGCCCAAGTAGCCTCTATCTTTGATGGAGTCAGATTTCTCCCGATACCCAACACGGATGATTTATAATTTGAGTTACCCCGTTTGATGGAATAACCATAAACTTTTCCCTTATCATTTTCTTGTATGTGTACTTTGTAACCCCGTTTTGTCAGTTCCATTTCATATTGTCGCCAACTGAATTTGTCCATTGTACGAAGTATCTCCATGCAACAGTTTGAGATTTCCTGCCTATGCCGTATGCCGATTTCTTTGGACTGTACCCATCCTCGTTTTTCGTTGATGATATTCGCAGCCATGACTGCCCTCTCACCAATCTTATGACTATCATTTATTTTTCCATTCATATCCACACGGTTGGCATCAATGTGCAGGTGGAGAATGCCACTTTTGGAATCACGATGCAGAGCGGCTATGTATTGCGAACCTTTGAGATTGGTCTGCTTTGAGGAAGCCCGTTTGGTCTTTTGGGAAAGGT
>OGPH01001723.1_pt1 | contig 15133 bp, 9 predicted proteins | sample 1552891 | NCBI WGS metagenome assembly OGPH01 (sample SAMEA2580272, study PRJEB22360) | human gut metagenome | biome: human gut; feature: human-associated habitat; material: faeces | place: Denmark | collected 2008/2010 | reverse complement strand
GCCGTGCAGATAGCACGGCGGCTCTCGTTATTAAGCATCACAGATTACTTAACGATATACTTGTCAAGCTCAGCCATAAGCTCATCGCAATCATCGCTGTGAACACGAAGCTCGAGGGGCTTTGAAAGATCTAGGCTGAAGATACCCATTATTGACTTTGCGTCAATTGCATATCTGCCGCTTACGATGTCAACTTCGTAGTTGCACTTTGTAACTGTTGTTACGAAATTCTTAACGTCTTCAATAGTATTGATTCTGATATTAGCTGTTTTCATACAAAAAACCTACCTTTCATATTTCAGGTCAAATTTCGGCTCCTGACCGATTGATTTCATTTTACCAAAATGTAAGGCGGTTGTCAATTGCTTTTAAATGATTTTACTTAATTTTTTCAATCGGAGATAACCGTTAGCCTGATTTCCCGTTTTCGCCTTATCACTGTAAGTGTTTATCGCACCTTACAGCTATATAATAACACATTTCACGATACGGTCAAGAGTATTATTGTCAAAAAATCGTCACAGCTTGCAAATTTCGGAATAATAAAGTATAATTAGGCTGTTGGGAGTTTAGTTTTGGTGAAACTCACCACAATTTATTATGGAAGTGATATTATCAGATATACCGTACAGACCTTCGGGTGCAAGGTCAACCAATATGAAAGCGCTTCGGTAGCAAAGGCTATGGACGAACACGGATACGAGAAAACAGACGATATTTTTACGGCGGATATTGTTATAATAAACAGCTGTTCGGTGACGGAAAACAGCGACAAAAAAGCGAAACAGCTTATAAACAGGATAAAAAGCAGCGACCCTATGAAGATAGTCGTGCTTACGGGCTGTTTTCCGCAGGCTTTTCCCGAAACGGCTTCAAAGCTGTCAGCCGATATAGTAACGGGTACCGAGCATAAAGACAGCATTGCTGATATGATAGACGTTTTTACCGGCAACAAGGTAAAACAGGTTACCATACCGCCAAGACCCATTAAAAAGCAATATGAAAAGCAGAAAAACGCCGATATGGGCAAGACAAGAGCGTTTATAAAGATTGAGGACGGCTGTGACAGATTCTGCAGTTACTGCATAATACCTACCGCCAGAGGCTCTGTAAGGTCACGTTCCTTGCAGGATATAACCGAGGAAGTAAAGTTTCAGGTATCGTGCGGTCATAAGGAGATGGTGCTTGTCGGCATCAACCTTTCCTGCTACGGTCAGAAAATCGGGCTGAGGCTTGCGGACGCAATAGAGGCGGTATGCTCGGTGGACGGAGTTGAGCGTGTACGTTTGTCATCGCTTGAGCCGGAGCTGCTGACAGATGAGGATATAGCAAGAATGGCGGCGCAAAAGAAGCTCTGTCCGCATTTTCACCTGTCGCTCCAGTCCGGAAGCGGTGCTACATTGAAGCGTATGAACAGGCATTATACGCCTGATGAATACTATGATATAGTCCTGAGGCTGCGAAAAGCGTTTCCCGATTGTGCGATAACCACCGATATTATGGTAGGGTTTGCAGGGGAAACCGACGAAGAATTCAAAGAATCCTGCGAATTCGCCCAAAAAGTCGGTTTTGCGGCAATGCACGTTTTTACCTACTCGATCAGAGAGGGTACAGCGGCGGCAAGACGCACAGACCACGTTGCGCACGATATTGCCGTAAAGAGATACCATGCTATGAGCGACCTTGCAAAAAAGCTGAAAGAAGAATATTTCCGCTCGTGCGTGGGAAAGACGGAAAAGGTGCTTATTCAGCGCAGGGAAAGCGAAGAATACGCAAACGGCCTTACCCCGCAGTACGTTCCCGTGCGCATATACGGCAGTGACGCAAACAGGCAGGATATAATTACTGTACAAATTACAGGAGCATCGGGCAGTGATTTTTGTGTCGGAGAAGAAATAAAATGCTTGTAATCGGGCAGATATTGTAGTATAATTAAAAGGTATTGATAGTTTTGTGCCTTTACACGCTTGCAAAAGCCTGTGGCACTATCACAAAAAACGACGGAGGAAGTTTATGTCAGTTTATCGCATTTATGTGGAAAAGAAACCGCAGTTTGCCGTTGAGGGAAAAGCTGTTCTCTCAGACCTTAAAACCGCACTTCAGATTAAAGGTATCAAGGATGTGCGTATCGTAAACCGTTACGATGCAGAGGGTATCACAAAGGAGAATTTTGAAAAAGCTACTCCCACCGTATTCTCAGAACCGCCTGTTGACGATGTTTATTATTCACTGCCTGAGATTGAGGCTGATGAAAAGATGTTCGCAACCGAGTTTTTACCCGGTCAGTTCGATCAGAGAGCAGACTCAGCCGCTCAGTGTATACAGATGCTGTGCCAGGGCGAGCGTCCCACAGTTAAATACGCAAAGCTGTATATCCTTAAGGGCGATATTTCAGATGAGGATTTCACTAAGATAAAGCACTATCTCATAAATGCCGTAGAAGCAAGAGAATGCGGCTTTGAGCAGTATGAAACGCTTGATGTAAAGTATGATATTCCGAAGGACGTAGCTGTGCTTGACGGATTTATCGGTCTTTCCGAAGACGAGCTTGCCGAGTTTATCAAGAAGTACGCACTTGCTATGGATCTTGGCGATATAAAGTTCTGTCAGGAATATTTCAAGAAGGAGCAGAGAGATCCTACCCTTACCGAAATCAGAATGATAGATACATACTGGTCGGATCACTGCCGTCACACAACATTCGGAACAATAATAGACAATGCGAAGATTGACGCTCCCTACATTGCCGAAACTTATAAGGAATACAAGCTCGACAAGGAGGAGCTTGGCAGAAGCGCAAAGCCTGTCTGCCTTATGGATATTGCGACCGCCGCAGTAAGAAAGCTGAAAAAAGACGGTCTTCTCCCCGACCTTGACGAGAGTGAAGAAATAAATGCCTGCTCCGTAAAAATAACCGTTGACGTTGACGGCAAGGACGAGCAGTGGCTTCTTATGTTCAAGAACGAAACACATAACCACCCCACTGAGATTGAACCTTTCGGTGGTGCGGCAACCTGCCTCGGCGGCGCTATAAGAGATCCGCTTTCGGGTCGTTCTTACGTTTATCAGGCTATGCGTGTAACGGGCGCTTCGGATCCCCTGCTCCCTGTTGACAAGACGATCCCCGGCAAGCTCCCTCCGAGAAAGATAACAACAACAGCCGCACAGGGCTATTCGTCATACGGTAACCAGATTGGTCTTGCAACAGGTCACGTTGCCGAGATATATGACCCCGGATATATGGCTAAGCGTATGGAGATAGGCGCTGTAATAGGTGCCGCTCCTGCCGAGAACGTTGTCCGTGAACGCCCAGTCCCCGGTGACATAATCATCCTGCTCGGCGGCAGAACAGGCCGTGACGGTTGCGGCGGTGCTACAGGCTCATCAAAGTCGCACAGCGTTGAATCGCTCGAAACCTGCGGTGCTGAGGTTCAGAAGGGTAACGCTCCCGAAGAAAGAAAGCTCCAGAGATTATTCCGTGACAAGAACGCAACAAAGCTGATAAAGCGTTGCAACGACTTTGGTGCAGGCGGTGTTTCCGTAGCCATAGGCGAGCTTGCGGATGGTCTTGAAATCAACCTCAACGCAGTTCCCAAGAAGTACGACGGTCTTGACGGCACAGAGCTTGCCATCTCTGAGTCGCAGGAAAGAATGGCGGTTGTAGTTGACAAGAACGATGTTGACAAGTTCATCGCTCTTGCAGGCAAGGAAAACCTTGAGGCTACTCCCGTTGCGATAGTTACCGAAAACCCCAGACTCAAGATGAACTGGAACGGCAAGACTATCTGCGACATTTCAAGAGAATTCTTAAATTCAAACGGTGCGGAAAAGCACACGGATATATATGTTCCCGCTCCTGCTGTCAGCTACTCTACAGGCAGACACAACACTAAGGAAGAATGGGAAAAGCTCGTTACAGACCTTAACGTATGCTCACAGAAGGGTCTTGTACAGCGCTTTGACTCAACAATCGGTGCAGGTACTGTACTTATGCCTTATTCTGGCAAGACACAGCAGACACCCGTACAGGCTATGGCGGCAAAGCTCCCCGTACTTTCGGGCAACACAAAGACAGCTTCCATAATGGCATGGGGCTTCGATCCTTTCGTAAGCCGTCAGTCGCCCTATCACGCAGCCGCTCTTGCAGTAGTCGAGAGTATGGCAAAGGTAGTTGCCGCAGGCGGTAAGAGCGAAAAGTGCTGGCTCACATTCCAGGAATATTTTGAACGTACACAGGGCGATCCTGAGCGTTGGGGCAAGCCTTTTGCCGCACTTCTCGGTGCATATAAGGCTCAGATTGCACTCTCAAGCGGTGCTATAGGCGGCAAGGACTCAATGTCTGGTACATTTGAGCATATAGATGTTCCGCCCACGCTCGTTTCTTTCGCAGTTTCAACCGCAAAGTCAGACAAGATAATTTCCGCTGAATTCAAGCTCCCCTGCAGTGACATTTACTACATTGAACCTGCATACGATGAAAACGGTATGCCTGACTTTGACAGCGTCAAGAAGGTATTTGCTACAGTAGAAAAGGCAATTGCCGACGGCACTGCCCTGTCAGTATGGACTTTAGCTCACGGCGGTATTGCAGAAGGCATCTTCAAGATGTCGCTCGGTAACAGAATCGGTGCAAAGCTTAAAGCTATGGACGATGAAAAGCTGTTCGGTCTGCACTACGGTGCATTCATCATCGAGGCTAAGGGCGCAATAGAAGGCGCAGAGCTTATCGGTGAAACGGTGAGCGACTACACGATTACGGCAGGCGATGTCAAGCTCGACATTGCAGATCTTGAGAAGAAGTATGATGCTGTTCTTGAGCCTATCTTCAAGAATTCGCTCCCCGAAATGCCGAGGCCCGTATCGGTTGCTTACGATAAGGGTTGCGACTTACTTATCAACAAGGCTCCCGGCACTATTGCAAAGCCTAAGGTACTTATCCCCGTATTCCCCGGCACTAACTGCGAATACGATATGGCTGCCGCATTCAACAGATACGGCGGGGAAGCTGAAAAATTCGTTATCAGAAACCTTTCTGCAAAGAATATGGAAGACAGCGTAAACGAATTTGCAAAGAGAATCGAGGACAGCCAGATGATAGCTGTTCCCGGCGGTTTCTCAGGCGGTGACGAACCCGAAGGCTCTGCTAAGTTTATCAACGCATTCTTCCGCAATCCTAAGATCAAGGATGCTGTAGAGAATATGCTCTATGCCCGTGACGGTCTTATGATTGGTATATGCAACGGCTTCCAGGCTCTTATCAAGCTCGGTCTTGTGCCTTTCGGCAAGATAGTTCCTCTGTCAAGCGAAAGCCCCACGCTTACATATAACACCATAGGCAGACACCAGTCACAGCTTGCTCTTACTAAGATTTGCACCAACAAGTCACCGTGGCTTATGCACTGCAAGGTGGGCGAGGTTTACAACATACCGATTTCGCACGGTGAAGGACGTTTTGTAGCAAGCGACGAGGTTATCGCTAAGCTCATCGAAAACGGTCAGATTGCTACTCAGTATGTTGACCTTAACGGCGAGCCTACAATGGATCTTGCATACAATCCCAACAGCTCGATGTGCGCTATCGAGGGTATCATTTCTCCTGACGGCCGTGTACTCGGTAAGATGGGTCATACAGAGCGTATAAGCTCGGATACCTGCGTTAATGTTGACGGCAACAAGGAACAGCTTCTGTTCAAGGGCGGCGTTGACTACTTCAGAATTTAACATTAAAACCGCATAAAATCTGCCCTGCAACGTATTTAGAACGTTGCAGGGCATTTTTGTGTGCAAAAATACAGAGCAGGCTTTTGTCTGCTCTGCGATGCTTTTACTTACTTATTCTTTCTTTTTCTTGCCTTATACGTTACAGGAACTGCTCCGCCGGCAACAGCCGCTACCGCAATCCAGGCGGCAAGTGACGATGCACCTGTTTCGGGGTTTCTCTTTCCGAATTCTTCGGGAGCTTTTTCAAACGCACAAGCTATACACTCATAATGGCCTATACCCGGCTCTGTGGCGGTAGGCTCTTTATCTACCACCCACTTGAACTCGTGATCGTCAAGATCGATTATATTGCCATTGTCATCAACGTGCCAGTGCTTATTCTCATCGTGTTTCCATTCCTTCTTACCGCTGAGCTTAGAAAGTGCTTTCTCCTCCTTGATGCCGCAAACGTTACAGGATCTGTTTGCTTTACCCTCAGATGTGATTGTCGGCTCAACGAGAGTTTTCCACTCGGACCAGTCGTGTCCCTTCGGAGAAATCTCCTTTATATCCTTCCTTGCGTCACAGAGTGAACAATGAATTGATTCAGAGCCTGCTGCCGTGCAGGTAGGTTCCTTATCTGTTGTGTAATCCTCTTCCCACTCGTGAGCTTCCGAATCTATATCGGTATCTTCATATTCGGTATAACTGCAAACCTTGCATTTTCTTGTTTTCTGACCGCCTGCAACACAGGTAGAGTCTTTTGATACAGTCCACTCTCCTAATGTGTGATCGCCCAAATCGCCGTTTTCAAATACAAGCATTGTATCATTTGTATGCGCTCCGCATTCGCACGAATAGAAATACCTGGCAGGAGTTAAGCAATCCGCAGGAGCTGCAAGCGTATCCTCATTTACGGTCTTTACATCAAATATATGATTTACTTTATTGATTTTTGCCTGACAGTTCTTACAAAGATTATAGTGTCCGGTAAGATCGGAATAATACAGTTTACCGTCACTCTCGTGTTCAACCTTATAACTCAGCGTGAAACGTGCCAGAGCCTTATCCTGAGTGCCTGCAGACGCATCCGCATAAGCGGTTCTGTCTGTTATAACGATGAAATCTTCTGTATAAGTTCCTGCGGCTAAATTGCTGTCGGGCTTAACTGTGAATGTTGCCGTTGCGCCCTTTGCAAGCTTTGAAGAGCCGTCATCGGCTGTACCCCATTCATTGCCGGCAGTGTATGATACTGTGAACGAAGAAGTATCAGTTATGTCACCGTTTGCTTTATTAAGGTCGGATTCCTTTACTACTCTGTACTTTGCTATAGAACCGCCCTCTGTGACTTTCAGCTTAAACATCAAAGGCGTTGCCGTACTTCCGTTATCAAAATCTGTACCGAAGTTAACAGTTGACACAGGATTGTTTTCACTGTCTGTTACAGATATTTCAACATCTTTAAGACTTGCGTCTGCGGTTACAATAAGGTTGCGGTCAACCGAAAGTGCGATGAATTCGCCTGTCGTGCTGTCGAACTCGTACTTATCGTCAGGTACCGCATTACCGTCAGCATCTGTTACCGTAACGCCTGAGAAACGGTATTCATCGGGATCGTTCAGAGCAAATACAAGCCTTGAAGAAACTCCTCTCATAGCAAAGACATTTCCGTCCGTTACGGTTGTTTCATTCGTATTATTTGCCTTTATGCAATAGGGCATTACATTTGTGCGCGGCTCGCTGTCATCTATTATTTCACCGTCACCGATGCGGACAATATTAAGTCTGTTTGATTCTGATAATATTGTGTCGGGGCCGGCAACATCGATTAAAGTATTTCCGTGCGACAGCTTTATTTTATAGCCGGTTTCCGCAATACATTTACCGCCTGCATAATCCAGCGTATATCCGATACCGTAAGCAGGTGTGAGCCTGCGGATAACGCCGCCGTTCGTCTTTGTTATCTGTGCCGCACTGCCGGCTTTTGTTATACTGCCGTTTGTAAATATCATACCGTTGTCAACAGACAGAGTGCCTGCTACGGAAATATCGCCGTAGGTTTCAATAACAGTGCCGTCAGTTACCTTCGCCGTTCCGTGACCGATTATATCGAGCTTTGCATTTTCGTAACCGTTCGCAGACAGGAGCTTAAAATCGCCAGAAGTATCGGCGGCATCGGAATCATCAAGCTTATTGACATTGAGAATACCGTTTACGGCATATATTCCGCTTACCGATGTTCCGTCATTTCCCGGCTTGCCTTTATAATTATCCTGCTGTTCAGACGGTACATGGGTATTTGTACCGGGGTTTCCGCCTCTTCCGGCTGTAACGTTAAGTCTGCCGCCATTAAGATACACCTTTGTATTATCGGTTATAGCCACACTGCCGTTACCGCCGTCGCCGCCAACGCCATAATACGATTCATTTGTATCGTAGTTAGTGCCATAACCTGCACCGCCGCCTTTACCGCCATCGCCGCCGATAACAGTTACAGTGCCGCCCGCAACCGTGAACGACGAAACATTTACCGCATCTTTGCCGTCCTCACCGTTTTCTCCTTTAGTCATATCGGGACCGCTATCCGTCATACCCCACCTGCCATCATCGCCTGTGGCTCCGATAAAGCCAATAACACCGCTTGCGCTTTCACTCTCACTATAAAAAGTTATTGTTGCGTCTGTGCCGGCAATACCATGGCTTACAATTACCTCTGCGCCGTTCTTGAGTATGACATTTACATTTCCTTTGAGATCCAGAGGATTTGTTGTATAGATATTAAAGATACCGTCAGCCACATACCACGTTTCTTTACCGGCAATGCCCCATGCGGTATCGTATGAAGCTATCTTTGTATAATCAGTTACCGTTCCGCTTATAACCGTACCGTCTGCGGACAGTCCGTAATAGCTCACCGCTTCATCGGCAATTGCGTTTATCGCCGTAAAGGACAGCGATCCGACTGCAAGCACGGCAGATGTTGCTATGCCGGCTATGATTCTGGTTGAAAATTTTCTTTTCATTTGTCTCTCCTTATCCGAGAAATTTTAAATAATGATATGCATTACTCATCTATCATACAATTGTAACATCCCATAAAGAGAATTTCAACAAATATGGCACGAACGGTCAAAAAATGGCGGCGAATGGTAAAATTACCTTCGCCGCCTGACTATAATGAATGATTACTTATCAAAACCGAGCAATTTCTTCGTTCCTGCTTTTTCGAGCGCAACTGTCAGAAGCACACCTGCTATAAGCCCTACAGCGCCCTGTATTGCGTTTCCGAAAATGCCTGCCGCCGCTGTTGCCACATTACCGTAAAGTATAATAGCATAAACGAAGTAGCCTGCCACCATAATTATTTCTGCCACAGTGCCGCCGATTACCTTGCCGACAAGCGACTTGAAATAAGAGCCGTTCATAAAGCACTTTGCAATGTAGAATGCCGCTACTGCCATAAGTGCCTTGATTATCAGCGTTGCAGGCGCATAATAAGCATAACCTGTAAGCAGATCTGCCATCGCAGAGCCTATGCCTGCCGCCGCAACTCCCCACGGCGAGCCGATAAGCCATACCGATGTAAGCACCATTACATCACCGAGATTTACATAGCCCTTTGTAAGCGGCATAGGTATCTGTACCACCATTGTCGCAACACAGGTAAGTGCGGCAAGCACAGCCGCCGTAACCATTAATGTGAGATTTTTTGTCTTTACCATTTCTTTTATCTTCTTTCTTTTGTATTTGGCTTATTTGCCTTTTTTCATATCATTAGCGGAGTAAACGACCTCCGCATAGATAGCCGCAATAATTCTGTACAGCTCGACCGGTATCGTTTCACCGCTGTTGAGCATTACAAGAAGCGCCGCCGTGCTGTCGTCACGGTAAACGGGAACGCCGTTCTCGTCTGCGATATTTATAATCTTCTTCGCAAGCTCGCCAAGGCCGGACGCTACCACGACCGGAGCATAGTTAAGGTCGGGATTGTACTTAAGCGCCGCCGCAGCCTGCTTTCCTAAATTACGCTTGGACATTAAGACCCTTCCTCCTGTCAATTATTTTCGGGAAAACCTCAGTCAGCACATGAGGCTTTCTCAGCACCGCAGTTTCAAATTTTGCGGGCTTATAGCCGATATTTCTTATTATAAGGTCAATCTTATCGGTCAGCTTTTTTATCTTGAAGCCGAACTTTTCGGGATAAAGAAGCGACAGATTGATGTTTTCACCCAGTGCGTACATATCTACCTCAAAACGTCCTATAGATTCAACGTCAAATGTCAGGAACAAGTGGTAATTCTTCTGTCCGACAGGCGTGTTGTTGGGGTTGTTCTCGTCATTATCGACCCACAGCTCACCAAACGCCTTTGTATCCTCAATCTGCAACGGCAGGATATAATGTGCAAGAGGAGTGAATACACCCGGTGCATTCAGAAGGCTCTGCAGAAGATTTGACGCATTGAAATCGTCCAGCGACTGAATAGCCTCGTGATTTATATTCTTACCGATAAAATCGGTCAGCTTATCAAGAGTAGACGGTGCGGAAGGGATATTGCTCGAAGGCGGCAGCTCCTTACGCTGTGCCATCTCATTTACTATATTGGTGAAAAACTCAAAAAGCGTGTCACGCTGAGGTATATCCGGCATTTCACGGAGAATCTCGTTGAGATAATCGACAAGTGCCGCCATATCCTTGATCCCCTGAAAATCACGATGCACCGCAGGAATAATCTGTCGACTGTCAGTGCCTGTGAGCATTGCCATTATTATATTCTTAAGTGTCTGCAATCCGGATTGTTTTCCTTCATCAAACGGCGATGTCAGAAACTCCAGTTTATCTCTGGACAAATCCAGCTCCGAAAGATAGCTTTCATCGGATAAATGCGACTTAATGAACAAAGACAGAGTTAATTTTTCAGCTTTATTGTCAAAAATACTTAAATAGTCTTGATTTTCGGACTGATTTAGTGTATTATTATAACTATCAGGAATATCCGACATCTCGCTGAGCTGTTTTTTGCTGAAAATCTTTTTAAGAAGATTTCCAAATGCAACAGACAGTTCCCTACGCATATCATCCGACGGAATATATGCAAGGAGATTTGCAAAGCTCTCCTTGAGCATACCGTTGTTGGTGTTGTAGCGTGAAAGATTATGTATTATGAGCGGAATGAACGTCTGTGTTCTTTCATCGTTCAGAAGACTTGCGGAAACGTCCTTCAGCAGTGCGAGCGTTTCACTCTTGAGCGGCTCGAACATATCAGCCGCACTACTGCTCTTCCATTGTGAAGACAAATCGGAGAGCTTGCGGGAGAGCGACTCGTTAGGTGAAAAATATTCGGACAGGAATTTGAGATTCGCACCGAGTGCATTAAGTATCTCCTGCTTGTTTGACGAATAGTTGAGTGCTTTCAGGAGCTGACCGATACTTTCTTTTATATCGGGGCTTGTGGTGGTCTTCAGGATACCGTGGAGCAGCTTGTAAAACTCATCACCGCTGAACATCGTGTTCTGCTTTTCCTGGTTCTGAATCTCACGGACCAGCTTTTCGGGAGCAAGATAAAAGCTCTTGATAAGCTCATCCATATCGTCGTAAAGCTCTGTGTAACCGTTGATCATCGTCTGCTCGAGCAGATCCGAGCTTAACAGGTTCTTGAGCGTTTCGACCGCCATAGTGGGATCTTTTATTTGAACAGTAAGCGGAGCGAGATTCTTTCTGCCCATCATCATAGCGGCGGCGGAATCGTTATCCTGCGCCGTAGATGCTTTGATAGGCTGAGCAAGCTCGACCATATCAAACGGTTCTATATTACCGTCATACTGCCGGTTTGTGAACGAATAGCTCTTACTGTTGGAAACAGGAGCCGTAATCTGTGGAATGTTGGGCATATATATTTCCTTTCAGATGCACATTTTAAAGCCGTGCATCGCATTGCTTGACTTTAAGTTTAGCACATTTCAAGGGATTTATCAATATCAATCTTACGATTGCATAATAAAAAAAATCAGGGAAAGGCGGTTTTGTATATGGCAAAGGTTGAACCCGGCATGGAATCTATGCTCGAAATGTACATATTTGAAACCAATACGTTGCTTGAACAGCTCGATGAAATTCTTCTCAGGACAGAGGATGCAAATGTATTCTCGCAGGAGGACATCAACGAGATATTCAGAATAATGCACACAATCAAAGGCTCGTCTGCGATGATGGGATTTGAAAATCTCCAGCATCTTGCGCACAAGGGCGAGGATATGTTCTTTGTAATAAGGGAGAAGCCCGAAATTGCGAAGGACGCACATTTTGTATATGAACTTATATTTGAGGTTTCCGATCTATATAAGGCTGAGATCGAGTATATACAGAATTCGGGGGATGACGACTATACGCCTACCGACTTCTCGGAAACGTTCAAAAAGCTCGAAGACGCAACGGAAAGATTAAAGGCAATGGAAAGCGGTGCTGCTCCTGCTGAAAGCGCTCCTGCTGAAAGCGCTCCTGCGGCAAAGCAGGAAGCATCTGCCGCTCCTTCAGGAAGCAACGTTGAGGGAAGCATGACCGTCCGTGTATTCTTCGAGGACGGCTGTAAGATGGAAAACCTCCGTGCTTTCCTTCTGCTGACAAAGATAAAGGAAGTTGCCGAAGTTATCAGCTGTACTCCTCCCGATGTTGAATCCAATGCGGATACGGCAAAGGATATTGTCGAGAACGGCTTCCTTGTAACCTTCAAGGGCTTCGACGGAGACAATGATACGGTAATTAAAGCCATAGAAGGTGCAGTCAACGTTGAGTCTTATGAGATAATAGACACACCGTCTGCGGCACCTGCCGAAGAAAAGCCTGCTCCCGCACCGGTTAAAGAGGCTGCCCCCGTTGCCGCCCCTGCAAAGACGGAGGAAAAGCCGCAGGCTCAGCCTGCTCCTGCAAAGCCTGCCGCAAAGAGTGCGGTCACAAAGGCTCAGGAGGACATTAAAAAGGCTAACGGCGGTCAGAAGCATAGCCTTATCAGCGTAAATCTGTCAAAGCTTGACACACTGCATGATATTGTCGGTGAAATCATAACGACCGAGTCAATGGTAATAGCAAACCCGGATCTTGAGGGCCTTGAGCTTGAGAGCTTCTCAAAGGCCGCAAGACAGCTCAGAAAGCTGACAGACGAGCTTCAGGATACTGTAATGTCTATCAGAATGGTACCGCTTGCAGGCGTATTTCAGAAGATGGGCAGAATTGTCCGTGATATGAAGATAAAGCTGAACAAGGAAGCAGAGCTTGTTCTTGAAGGTGAAACGACCGAGGTTGACAAGAGCATAGTAGATAACCTGAACGATCCTCTTATGCACCTTGTAAGAAACTGTATGGATCACGGCATAGAGGACGATATAAATGTCCGCATTGCCGAGGGTAAGCCCGAAAAGGGTACTGTAAAGCTGTCTGCAAAGCACTCGGCAGGTGAAGTTATCATCACCGTTTCAGATGACGGTGCAGGCATCAACTGCGAAAAGGTTCTTGAAAAGGCAAAGGAAAGCGGACTTCTTACAAAGCCCGAAAGCGAATATACAACGAAGGAAATCCAGAACATGATTCTCCTGCCCGGCTTCTCGACCAATGATACGGTTACGGAATACAGCGGCAGAGGCGTAGGTATGGACGTTGTACGCAGTAATATCGAACAGTGCGGCGGTACACTTACCGTTGAAAGCGAAGAAGGCAAAGGCTCCAGCTTCATCATCAGAATTCCGCTTACTCTTGCCATTGTTGAGGGTATGAAGCTGAAAGTCGGCTCTACTATCTTTACAGTGCCGATTTCATCTATAAAGGAAAGCCTTATGGTTGCAAACAACCAGCTGCTCAACGATACAAAGCAGGGCGAAATGATAATGATAAGAGGCGTGTGCTATCCTATCCTTCGTCTGCACGAAAAGTTCAATATGCCTACAGAGGTCACAAAGCTTGAGGACGGTATCCTGCTTCTTGTCGATGTCGGCGGAAAGAATGTCTGCCTGTTTGCAGATAAGCTGATAGGCGAACAGCCCGTGGTTGTAAAACCGTTCCCGAAATACCTCAGCCAGTACAATATCAAGGCGGAGGGTCTGTCGGGCTGTACCGTAATGGGCGACGGCACTATTTCGCTTATAATCGATGTCAACAATCTTATCGGCTAAGGAAACGGAGGCTTTACTTTGTCAGAGAATTATAATGATAAATTACAGGAACTTCTGAATACTCAGAAAGCAATGGAGGACGCAAAGAAAGATCCTCAGAATACAGAAATAACTAAGGTACTGACCTTCTATATCGGCGAGCAGGTATACGGCATTGAAATACCTGATGTCATCGAAATCATTGAAGTGCCGCCCATAACCGCCGTACCCGGCGTACCGTCTTATATCAAGGGCATAATCAATGTCCGCAGTAAGATTGTTCCCGTTGTGAACATAAGAAGCAGATTCGGCAAGGAAGAGATTCCTTTCAATGACCGCACCTGCATAATAATCGTTTCGACAGGTGATGATGTATCGGTCGGACTTATCGTTGACAGCGTTGCGGACGTTATTCCCGTAACCGAACAGCATATATCAAAGACACCGGAGCTTACAGGTGTAAACTCGAATAAATTCATCAAGTCCATTCTTGAAATGAACGATGGAATAAAGCTCGTCCTTGACGTTTCAAAACTGATAGACGAACACGCAAGCGAAGAAATGAAGTAAGGCAGGTGAGCCGTAATGCTTAAAATAACAGATAATGAATTCAACCGTCTGGTATCATTCATGAGAGAGCGCTACGGTATAAACCTTTCTCACAAACGCACACTTATCGAGGGCAGACTCGGTAATATGCTCGTTGAGCGAGGATTCAAAAACTATGACGAGTATCTTGACTGCTGTATGAATGACAGAAGCGGTAAAGAGCTTGACGGTCTGCTTATAAAGCTGACCACAAATCATACTTATTTTATGCGTGAACCGGAGCATTTTACTTACCTTACAAGCACCGTTCTTCCGTTTATAAAGCAGGCCAACGCAAAAAGCAAAACAATGCGTATATGGAGTGCAGGCTGTTCAAGCGGAGAAGAAGCGTACACTACGGCTATGCACATAAGCGAATTTCTGGGCAGTGAAAAATCCTCGTGGGATACAAGGATACTCGCTACCGATATTTCGCTGAAAACGCTTGCAGGCGCTCAGAACGGCGTATATCTGGAAAGCGGACTTACGGATCTGCCACCCGGCTGGCTTGAGAAGTATTTTGACAGGATAGACGGCGAAAAATGTAAGGTAAAGCCGGCGCTTCGCAACGAAGTGATTTTCCGCACGTTCAATCTTATGGAGCCGATACCCTTTAAAAAAGCTCCGTTTGATCTGATTTTCTGCCGTAACGTAATGATTTATTTTGAAATGGAAACAAAACTGGCTTTAGTAAAGCGGTTTTACG
>OGPH01001721.1_pt1 | contig 15149 bp, 11 predicted proteins | sample 1552891 | NCBI WGS metagenome assembly OGPH01 (sample SAMEA2580272, study PRJEB22360) | human gut metagenome | biome: human gut; feature: human-associated habitat; material: faeces | place: Denmark | collected 2008/2010 | reverse complement strand
AAATTTTTAATATTTTTATATAAGTTATTTATGATATTATTGTATTATAATGAAAAAGTACATTTTATTCTATTCAAAATTCATTTATAATAAAAGTAAGAATGAATATTGATTAAACTATATACTTTAAAGAAAGGATTGATTAATAAAAATGAAATTGAAAGTAAATAATGGTGAAAAACCTTTATGGAGTCAATTGTATGATATATTAGAAGAAAGAATATTAAATGGATTTTATTCTGTTGGCTCAAATTTGCCTACAGAAATGAATTTAATGGATGAATTTGGTGTTTCTCGTATTACTGTAAGACAAGCTATGGATAAATTGATAGCAGCTGGACTTATTGCTAGAAAACGAGGAAAAGGAACAGTTGTTCTAGAAAAAAAGGATAAAGTAGAAACAAGTTTTATTTCTTCTTTTAATGGTATACATGAAAAACATAATGATACAGATAGAAGAATATTGTTTCTTGGTTATACTTTACCACCTATTGAAGTAGCTTACTATTTTGATATTAGTCAAAATAGAAAATTATTAAAGTTAAAAAGAGGGATATATGTTGATGATCAACTTGTATCCATACAAGAAACTTATTTAAATCCTGAAATGCCTTTGACTGATAAAATGAATTTTTCAGGTTCTTTATATCAACTTTTAGAGTCACATGGATATAAAATAACACGTGTTAAAGAAAATATAACTGCAGCAATGATTACAGCTCAAGAGAAAAAAGAATTTGATATAACTAAAAATGAAGTTGTTATGACGAGAATACGTCGTGGCTTTTCAGGAAACTTTTCTGCTGAGTTTACTTATTCAAGATATTTAGCCAAAGGATATGAATTGATTATTGAACTTAATTAAATGTGTTAAAAAACACATTTTTTTATTTGAAAATATTGACATTATTGTTAGAATGTTATAACATTTAATTATAAAAGTTATAACAATATATCTTTTGTACTATCAAAGATAGAAAAGGGAGGAAAGAAAGTATGGAAAATTTAGTCTTTGGTTAGAAAAGAAATTGTTGCCCTTTGGTGTAAAGATTAATAACATCAAGTTTTTACGTGTTGTTAGAGAATCTATGATGCCAACTATTCCATTTATTATTGTAGGGTCAATGGTACTTATTATTCTTAATTTTCCGTTCATAGAAAAAGTTGTACCAGCAAGTTTTTTAGTTTTTTATCTGATGTTTTATCACCATTAACACAAACGACAATGTCGCTGGTTGCATTGTTCTTAGCGTTTTTAATGGGATATAACTATGTAAAGACAGATGTGAGTAATAAAGCTAATCCTATTTATTGTGGATTAACAACACTCATTGCTTTCTTTGTGTTAACACCATTTCATGTACAAGTTGGTGAAGAAATTGTTGATAGTGTTATACCAACAACATATATGGGCTCATCAGGAATGTTTATTGCATTAATTGCTTCATATTTTATTGCAATGCTATATTGTTTCATATTTAATAAAGATATTAAAATAAAATTACCAGATTCTGTGCCATAAAATATTTTATCTTCTTTTGAAGCATTAATTCTTGCTGGAATTGCTTTATTGGCAGCGTGTATAGTGAATTACTTAGTAGGATTAACTTCTTATGGAAATATTCATGAAGCTTTTTCACAACTATTAGCGAAACCACTTTTAGTTGTAGGAACTGGATTGCCAGCATTATTGATTACACAGGGCTTGGCACAATTGTTATGGTTCTTAGGTATTCATGGTGATCAGATTGTTGGTTCAGTTATGAGACCAATATTAGATAATGCTAATTTACAAAACTATGAAGCCTATATTGCAGGGTTGGATAGACCTTATATTATAACTTATCAAATGACTGAAACTTTTATTCAGATTGCTTTTATGGCATTAGTTATAGCAGTGATTATTGTTGCAAGAAGTCAGAGACTTAAGAGTACTGGAAAAGTTGTGGCTGTTCCAGCGATATTCTGTATTTCTAAACCAATTGTTTTCGGATTGCCGGTTATTAGGTATTAATAAGACCGATTTTTGGTTTAATTACATACTTGTTTATGTTTTTTGGATTATGTCCGACTCCTACAGGAGTAACAATACCATGGACAACTCCACCGCTTTTATCAGGATTTTTAGTCACGAATTCAATTATGGGAGCTGTCGTTCAGTTAATTTGTTTAATTATAGGTGTCCTTATTTTTATTCCATTTATAAAAGTATTAGATAAGAAGTTTAGAGAAGAAGAAAGTGAAAAGATATCTAGTAAAGATATGTAATATAAAAAATGATATAATGGTTAAAAAGCTATTCATCAAATTTAGATGTGTCATACTGATTGATTATAGTTTGTTTGAATAAAGTTAAAGTAATGAATGGTATATTAGACATATGAAAGTATGTTGTAATGAAAACCAATTATTGATTAAAAATGAATTGAAAGTGCATATATGAAAAGCTAGAAATATTTTAATAAAGAAAGAATAATAGGTGATATATTATGAATTATGATAAGTTTCCAGAAACAAAAATAAAAGGTTATGATCAAGAGGCTTTCGATGATTTATCATCTATGAGGCAGGAATTGTTGAAAAAAATCGATGATGTGAATTGTCTTGTTGTGGACTGTTATCCTGGAGTAGATGATGAAGTCCTAGATTTTATTCAAGATGTTTACGAACCTGAGATTATCATTAGAAGTGAAGATATCTTTTATGATAAAGATAAACTTAATGAAATGATGAAACCTCATCTTACAGAAGATAGAGTTCGTGGTGTCATGTTCTATGGTGTTTTAGAAGATTTTGTTAATCAGAAAAAGTTAAAGGAAATGAAAAAGGTTCTTCATGAACAAAAAAGAATTCTCATTTATGGTGTTGGTGCAGGACTCATTAGTCAGGGAGATTTATACATTTATTGTGATTTGGCGAGATGGGAAATACAATGTCGATATCGTCAAGGTATGCCTAATTTCAAAGCGGATAATGATGATGAAGATTCTTTAAAGAAAATCAAGAGAGGTTTCTTTATAGAGTGGCGAGTAGCTGATAAACATAAAATGAAGATGTTTGAAAAAGTTGATTATTTTATTGATAGTAATCAGAAAGGACATCTTAAAATGGTAACTGGAGAAGCTTTAAGGAATGGGTTAAAACAAATAGCGAAGCGTCCATTCAGACTTGTTCCTTATTTTGATCCAGGAGTATGGGGAGGACAATGGATGAAAGAACATTGTGGTTTAGATCCTCAAGAAAAGAATTATGCATGGAGCTTTGATGGTGTTCCTGAAGAGAACAGTTTATATTTAAGATTTGGAAAAACAAGAATTGAAATTCCTGCAATGGATTTGGTCTTATATCAGCCAATTGAATTATTGGGAATGAAGAATTATTGTCGCTTTGGTGCAGAATTTCCTATTCGTTTTGATTTTCTTGATACTATTGATGGCCAAAACCTCAGTTTACAAGTTCATCCTTTAACAGAATATATTAAATCGCATTTTGAAATGACATATACACAAGATGAGAGCTATTACATCTTAGATGCTCAGGAACATGGAGGAGTCTATTTAGGATTGAAGGAAAATATTGATTCAAAACAGATGATTAATGATTTGAAAATTGCTCAAACAGGGAAACAGTCTTTTGATGCAGATAAGTATGTCAATTTCTTTCCAGCTAAAAAACATGATCACTTTCTTATTCCAGCAGGAACAGTTTATTGTTCATCATCAGGATGCATGGTGTTGGAAATCAGTGCGACACCTTATATCTTTACATTTAAATTATGGGACTGGGATCGCCTTGGTCTAGATGGATTACCTAGACCAATTCATATTGAAGATGGTGAAAAGAATATTCAATGGGATAGAACAACAAAATGGGTAGAGGATAATCTTGTTAATCATGTGGAAATGATGCATCAGGATGATGATTATTGTGAAGAAAAAACAGGATTACATGAACTGGAATTCATTGAAACAAGACGTTTTACTTCTTCATGCTTGACAAAACACTCTTCAGAAAACGGGGTCCATATGTTAAATCTGGTTGAAGGAACAAGTGCAGTTGTTGAAAGTCCAACGCATGCATTTGAACCATTTGTTGTTCATTATGCAGAAACTTTTATTATTCCTAGTGCTGTTGGAGAGTATACAATTAGACCATTCGATAGTGATGAAACGATTAAGTTTATTAAAGCTTATATTAGAAATGAATAATTATAGAACAGTAGCTTTTCAAAGCTGCTGTTTTTATTAAAAAAAGAACTTGTCTTTTTCGACAAGTTCTAATCTGTTAAATCTTCACCGTTAGAAGCAATGACTTTCTTATACCAATAGAAAGAATCTTTGCGATATCTCTTCAGTGTTCTTAATTCAAATTCATCTCTGTCTACATAAATGAAACCATAACGTTTTTTCATTCCTTCATGAGTAGAAATCAAGTCAATAGCAGACCAAGGATTATATCCTAGCATTTCACATCCATCACTAATCGCAAGTCTGATCTGTTCAATATGTTTTCTTAAATATTCAATACGATATGCATCATGGACTTTTCCATCTTCTGTTAATGTATCATAAGCTCCTAAACCATTTTCAGTGACTAATAATGGTAAACGATATCTTGAATACATTTCACGAATAGTTGCTCTAAATCCCATAGGGTCAATTTCCCAACCGAATTCAGTTGTTGGAAGATAAGGGTTTTTAAATCCTTTAAACATACCTGTTTCCCCACGTGCTGTTTGTTGGTCAGCTGCAGAGTCACATTCTACAGTACCATCTTCCCACTCACAAGTTGCTGTATTGTAGTAGTTGAAACCAATGAAATCTGGATGACCGTTTTTCAATGCTTCTGCGTCACCTTCACCAAAATCAGGTGTTGCATCATGTTCTTCTAGCCAAGCCCAAACAAGATTATTGTAAACACCATAAACAGCCATATCTAAATATAACCAGTTTCTAACGGCATTATAGTTTTGAGCAGCTAAAACATCTTCTGGTTTACAGCTAGCTGGATAAACAAGTGAAATATTTGGTGCAGGTCCAATTTTAGCATCTGGTAACATTTCATGACATAATGCCATGGCTTTTGCCTGAGCTACTAACATATGGTGGTTTTGTTGATAGATTTCTTTTAATTCATTTGTACATCCTTCAGGTATAGTCAATGTTCCAATCACAGGACCAACAAGTGTTAACATATTTTGTTCATTGATTGTTAACCAGTATTTGACTCTATCACCGAAGTTTTCAAACATCACTTTCGCAAAATTCACAAACCAGTCAATTGATTCTCTATTTGACCAGCTACCTCTTTGATCCAATGCAGCAGGCATATCAAAGTGGAACATTGTCACGATAGGTTCAATGTTGTATTTGAGACATTCGTTAATTAAGTTGTTGTAGAATTCAATACCTTTAGGATTGACTTCACCAGTTCCTTGAGGTAAGATTCTTGTCCAAGCAATAGAAAAACGATAAGACTTGAATCCCATTTCAGCCATTAAGGCAATATCTTCTTTATAATGATGATAATGGTCAGCACAAACAGTCAAATCAGAAGTTCCTTCAGGAACTTTTTTAACATCCTGACAAGATGGTCCTTTTCCATCTTCTAAATTTGCACCTTCAACCTGATAGGCAGAAGTACTTGCACCCCAAAGAAAATCTTTAGGAAATGGTTTTAATGTTTTGTGTATCATAATTTCTCCTCCTCATACAAGCGTTATTATATCGAAAAGTTTTTTGAAATAAGAAATTTTCCAGAAGATGAAAAAAATTTTTATAAAATGAAAACTATTTGAAGCAGGTGTATTGAAAATTGATGATTTATCATGAATAATAGAGAAAGATGTGAAAATAATCAGATAAATTGAAAATGGGATGTTCAAAACAATATTTGATAAGAGGATAGAAATCATTTTCGATTTTAGACAGTAATGATTCATGGTTATATGGGAAATAGGAGGGAAAATAATGAATCAAGACAAAATTATCAATGAAATTATTCCACATTTTTTATGTGAGGGGAAATTATTAAAAATCATTCCTTTTGGCAATGGTCATATTAATGATACATATCGTTTATATTATCAGCTTGAAGATGGTCAAACACAATCTATGATTTTACAGAGAATGAATACATATGTGTTTCAAAGTCCTGACAAGTTAATGGAAAATGTTTTAAATGTCACTTCATTTTTAAAGAACAAAACAATTCAAAATGGAGGAGAACCTGAAAGAGAAACACTCACTGTGATTTTAACTGATCAGGACTTACCTTATTATCAGGATCATGACAATCATGTCTGGCGTATGTATGCCTTTATTGAAAATACAATGAGTTATGATTTGGTTGAAGATGAGAATATTTTTTATCAGAGTGCTTTAGCATTTGGAAAGTTTCAAAATTTGTTAGCTGATTATCCTGCTGATACGCTCTATGAAACAATTCCAGATTTTCATGATACAAGAAAGAGATATGATGCTTTTATAAAAGCAATGCAAGAAGATTGTATGCAAAGGGCTCAAGGTGTATCAAAAGAGATTGCGTTTGTTATTGAACACGAACATTATGTAGATCGCTTTAATGAAGCATTACAAAAAGGAGAAGTTCCTTTAAGAGTGACACATAATGATACCAAATTAAATAATATATTATTTGATTGTGATCAGCATCAGGCTGTATGTATTGTGGATTTGGATACAGTGATGCCTGGACTTGTGATGAATGATTTTGGAGATGCTATTCGTTTTGGCGCAAGTACAGCCTTAGAAGATGAAAAAGATTTATCTCAGGTTGCATGTGATATGCATTTATTTGAAGTTTATACAAAAGGTTTTATTGAAGGAACACAAGGAAAACTCACACCTCAGGAAGTAGAATTGTTGCCTTTAGGTGCTTTAATGATGACATTAGAATGTGGTATTCGTTTTTTAACTGATTATCTACAAGGTGATGTTTATTTTAAAACTGAGTATCCTGAACATAATTTGGTTCGTTGTCGTACACAATTTCAATTAGTCAGTGATATGGAAAAGAAATGGGATCAGATGACAGCTATTGTGCATCAATATGCCTACGTTCACCAATAATACACTTCTTTATGGGATAATGATTGTAAGGAGGGAAGACAATGGTTGGTTTTGAGATGGGATTGGAAACAGGTGGTTATGATATGATGTTTACATTGGTTGCGTTATTGATTTTGGGCATGATTTTTGTGATTATCATCAGAGGGATTCAACAATGGCATCATAACAATCAATCACCTAGGCTTACAGTGAATGCTAAGGTTGTTTCTAAACGTACCAACGTCTCTTTTCATCATCATGGTCATGATCATGGCGTGACATCATCAACAACTTATTATGTGACTTTTGAAGTGAAAAGTGGAGATCGTTTAGAATTTGTAGTGAACGGACGTGAATATGGTTTTCTAGTGGAAGGTGATTATGGAGAACTTACTTTTCAGGGAACACGCTATATAGAATTTATAAGAACAGAAAAAAAGGGTTAAAGTTCATTGACTTTAATCCTTTTGCATATTTTCCCATTGTTCAAGAAGCTGATCAAGTTGTGTATGACCATCATCAATCTTTTGAACGACTTCATTATATTTTTTATAATCATTGAGTACGTCTTCTTCCTGTAATTGAAGATTCCATTCTTTGATTTGATTTTCTAGTGTGGAAATTTCTTTTTCAATTTTTTTGATTTGATTTTGATGTTTACGTTGTAAAGATTGGGCTTTTTTATTTTCAATATAAGATGTATTATTTTTTTCTTTGGTTTCTTTTACTTTTATTTTGTGATCCATATATTGAGAATAATTACCACTATAAATATGACTGCCATGAGCATCCATCTCTACAACTTTTGTAGCGAGTTTATTAATAAAATAACGATCATGACTAATAAAGAGAATTGTTCCTTCAAATGAAAGTAAAGCATCTTCTAAGACTTCTTTAGATTCAATATCTAAATGATTGGTTGGTTCATCTAAGATCAGGAAATTACAGCGAGATAATAATAATTTCATTAAGACAACACGACCACGTTCTCCACCTGATAAGACATCAATTGTTTTAAAAACATCATCCCCTTTAAATTGAAAAGAAGCACAGGCATTTCTAATCTGGGTGTTATTCATTTGTGGGTATGTATCACTAATTTCCTGAAAAATCGTTTTATTGAAAGATAATGATGTGTGTTCCTGATCATAATATCCAATCATGACTTTGCTGCCTAATTTGATTTTACCAGCCGTTGGGACATAATCATTTAAAATCAGATGAAACAATGTTGTTTTCCCAATACCATTTGGACCAATTAAAGCAACACGTTCTTGTTTTTTAACTTCAAAATTAATGTGTTCAAAAAGTGGTTTATCAAATGCCATGGCTAAATCTTTCACTTTAAGTACATCATATCCTGATTCTAGCAATGGTTGAAATTGGATACGTATCGCTTGTGGCAGGGCATCTGGTTTTTCAACTTTTTCCATCTTAGCTAAAGCTTTTTCTTTGCTTTCTGCACGTTTGACTTGTTTTTCACGATTAAATGATTTTAATAAATCAATACTTTCCTGCATACGTTTGATTTCTTTTTGATTATCAATATAATGTTTTAATTCTACTTCACGATTATGTTTTTTAATAATTGCATATTCTTGATATGAACATTTATAAGTTGTAGCTTTGCCATGTTCAATTTCAACAATCTGATTAGAAATCTGATCAATGAAATAACGGTCATGGGAAACCATAATAATCGCATGAGGATAATTTTTTAAATAGTTTTCCAGCCATTCAATGGATTCAACATCTAAATGATTGGTAGGTTCATCCAATAATAAAAGATCTGGTTTTAATAAAAGAAGTCTACCTAAAGCAATACGTGTTTTCTGTCCACCAGACAAAATAGAAATAGGCATTTCCCACATAGATTCATCAAAACCTAAACCTTTTAAAACTCCTTTGATTTGACTTTGATAGCTATAACCATCATTATGTTCAAATTCATATGTTAAGCGTTCATATTCATCCATAATAGCATCTAATTGTTGACTCGTTGACATCTGCTGTTCAAGTTCACGAAGACGTTTTTCTGTTTCAATAAGAGGCTGAAAGACATCTTCGAGAGCCTGATAAATAGAAAATTCTGGATTTAATGTATTATGTTGAGATAAATAGCCTATTTTGGTATTTTTAGGCATAAAGATTTCACCACTGTCATAGCTTTCTTCACCACAGATGATTCTAAGCAGTGTTGTTTTTCCTGCCCCATTGACACCAATAATAGCCAGTTTATCATGATTTTCAATTTTAAAAGTAATATCTTTAAGCAAGTCTGTTCCTTGGAATGACTTTTTTAAAGATGAACAAGCTAATATCATTTTGATCACCTCGTTCATTGTAACATACATCATTGAAAAGATAAACTGTAAAAGTTATAGTTGATTGTTTAAACATAACCTTGTATAATTGTATACAATAAGTGAAGGAGTGGTTAAAAATGAATTTAGCATATAAGGTTTTACAGGCACATTTAAAAGAGGGAGAATTAATTCCTGGAACTCCAATCTGTATTGGAATTGATCAGACATTGACGCAAGATTCTACTGGAACAATGGCTTATTTACAGTTAGAAGCTATGGATACAGGGAAAGTTGCAGTTGAAAAGGCAGTAGCTTATATTGATCACAATATGTTACAGACGGGGTTTGAAAATATGGATGATCATGAGTTTATTCGCAGTGTTGCGAAAAAACATGGGATTACTTTTTCAAAACCAGGGAATGGTGTTTGTCATCAGTTACAGTTAGAAAACTTTTCAAAACCAGGGAAAACACTGGTTGGAAGTGATTCACATACACCGACATGTGGTGCTATGGGAATGATTGCGATTGGTGCAGGGGGATTGGATGTTGCGGTTGCGATGGCAACAGGAAAATATTATTTACAATGTCCAAGTGTGATTCAGGTTCATCTGACAGGTAAAAAAGCACCTTGGGTGAGTGCTAAAGATATCATTTTAAAAATTTTACAGTTATTAAGCGTAAAAGGTGGCGTGAATAAGATTGTAGAGTATACAGGTGAAGGAATCGCTTCTTTATCATTAACAGATCGTGCCACAATCTGTAATATGGGAGCTGAACTTGGTGCAACAACATCTATTTTTCCAACTGATGCAAGAACTTTAGAATATTTAAAACAACAGGGTAGAGAAGCTGATTATGTGGAAATGAAAGCTGATGAAGATGCCCAATATGATGAACGCTTAGATATTGATATGTCTACACTTGAACCAATGGTAGCTAAACCTCATAGCCCAGATGCTGTGGTGAGTGTTAAAGAACTGGAAGGTATGCATATCAATCAGGTTGTCATTGGGTCATGTACGAATTCATCATTTGCTGATATGATGCGTGCGGCCAAAATTTTAAAAGGTAGAAAAGTGGCAGATCATGTTTCATTGGTTATTGCGCCAGGATCTTCAAGTATTTTAGCTATGTTGTCACAAAATGGAGCTTTGGCAGATATGATTCATGCGGGAGCCAGAATTCTTGAATGTGGTTGTGGTCCTTGTATTGGGATGGGGCAGGCACCTCTTTCTCAAGGGATTTCTTTAAGAACAATCAATCGTAACTTTAAAGGACGTTCTGGAACAAATGATGCTGGTGTTTATCTGGTTTCACCAGAAATTGCTGCCTTGTCTGCTGTTAAAGGATATCTATCATGTGAATTTGAAGAAGATATGTATTTAGATGAAGTTCCATCAACACCATTTATTAAAAATGAAAACTTTTTTATCAATGAATATGATCCAGATACAAAAGTCTATATGGGACCTAATATTAAACCAGTTCCTCGTGGTGAAAAACTATCAGCTGATATTCAAGGAAAAGTTGTGTTAAAAGTAGGAGATAATATTTCAACTGATCATATTGTTCCTTCAGATTCAAAATTATTACCATTCCGTTCTAATGTTCCACATTTAGCCAAATTTGCTTTTTCAAAAGTGGATGATCAGTTCTATACAAGAGCTAAAGAAAATCATGGTGGATTTATCGTTGGTGGTGATAACTATGGACAAGGATCTTCAAGAGAACATGCGGCTTTGGTACCGAATTATTTAAAGATTAGAGCTATTTTTGCTTTATCATTTGCAAGAATTCATCGTTCTAATTTGATTAATAATGGTATTTTACCGATTGTGATTGATCAAAAAGGTTATGATTTCTTTAATGAAGAAGATGACTATATTTTATTAAATGTTAAAGAATCTGTAGAAAATGATCAGCCGATTATAGTTCAAAATCAACGTACAAAAGAAACTTTATCAACGCAGTTGACTTTAGCACCAAGAGAAAAAACAATGATTTTACAAGGTGGATTATTGAATGCGATTAAAGAATTAGGAGGGGATTTTTAATGAAAGCTGTATTAATTCCAGGTGATGGGATTGGACCAGAAATTGCCAAAAGTGTTGAAGCTTTAACAACAGCTATGAATTTGGATATAGAATGGGTGAAATATCGTGCAGGGGCTGAATATGCCAAAGAAACTGGAGATGTTTTTGAACCTGGACTTGTCGAAGCTATTGAACAATATAAATGGGCATTGAAAGGCCCAACAGCAACACCTATTGGAACAGGATTTAGAAGTGTCAATGTGGCATTAAGACAAAAGTTTGCGACTTATGCCAATGTTAGACCGATCCGTTCATTCAAGGGAATCAATTCTAGATATGATGATATAGATTTGGTCATCATTCGTGAAAATACAGAAGATTTATATAAGGGGATTGAATATAAACTCAATGAAAACATAGCCAATGGTGTCAAATTGATTACCAGAGAAGCCAGTGAAAAAATTTGTCGTTATGCCTTTGAATATGCGAAAATCAATAGTCGTCATAAAGTGACAGCTATTCATAAAGCCAACATCATGAAATATACAGATGGTCTTTTCCTGGAAGCTTTTAGAGATGTTGCCAAGTGTTATCCTGATATTGAAGCGCAGGAAGTCATTGTAGATAATATGTGTATGCAACTGGTTTTAAGACCTGAAACTTTTGATGTTTTGGTTGCACCTAATTTATATGGTGATATTGTTTCTGATTTGTGTGCTGGATTAGTTGGTGGATTAGGTTTTGCGCCTAGTGGTAATATTGGAGATGAATATCGTATTTATGAAGCTGTTCATGGTAGTGCTCCAGATATTGCAGGTCAAAATATTGCCAATCCAAGTGCATTATTATTAGCTTTTGCGTTGATGTTGGAAGATTTGGGAAAGATCGAAGCGGCAAATGCTTTAAGAATGGCATTATCAAAAGTTGTTGAAAAACAGGAAACTGTTACACCTGATATTGGTGGACATGCTTCCACTACTGAATTTGTAGACGCCATTATAAAAGAATTATAGGGGGGAAACATATGCCGTCACATAGTTTATTTGAACATGTAACACATGGCTCTTTGGGAAATAAAATATTTGATATTTTAAGAGATCGCATTTTAAATGAAGAATATGAACATGGGCAAAAATTAAATGAATTGGCTTTAGCTAATGAATTAAAAATCAGTCGTACACCTATTAGAGAAGCTTTAAAACAATTAGAGTTAGAAGGATTAGTTGAAAGTATTCCTAATAAAGGTGTTTATGTCAAGGGATTTTCACCACGAGATATTGATGATATGTTTGAAATTCGTTGTGCTTTAGAAGGCTTAGCGATTCAACTGGCTATTGATAGAATGGATGAAGAACATTTAGCTAAAATTAAAGATGTGTTTGAATTGATGGAATTTTATACTGCAAAAAAAGATCAGGAAAAAATTAATGATTTGAATATTTTGTATCATGAAACCATTTATCAGGCAACACAATCTCAATATTTTGAACAGCTGTTAAAAGATGTGCATTATTATGTTTCTGTCACAAGTCGTCATTCTATTACCCAGCCTGAAAGATTGGAAACAGCTATTCAGGAACATCGTGCTATTTTAAATTCTATTGTGGCTGGTGATAAAGAATTAGCAAAAGATACGATTCAAAAACATATTAGAAAGACACAAACGCTTGTTCGTGCTTATTATGCGAATAAGAAAAAGAAAAATAATAAAGTGAATGATTGAGTCTGAAAATTCTTTTTCATGTCATATAAATCATCTCATAAAACATTTGTGAAGATACGATGATAAGTATCTTCTTTTTTTAATAAAATAAGCATGAAAAGACTGATGAATGATATAGGGAAAGAAACTCTTTTCAATAAATGAAAATAATAAGCAAAATAAACGATTTGATATTATACTTATCATTAAGGATAAAGGAGGATTGATTATGGAAAAGAAACCAGTAAAAATTGTAACAATTGGTGGAGGAAGTAGCTATACTCCAGAATTGATGGAAGGATTTATCAAGAGATATGATGAACTTCCTATTAGAGAAATTTGGCTAGTTGATATCGAAGATGGAAAAGAAAAACTAGAAATCGTTGGTGCTATGGCTCAACGTATGTGGGATGCATCTCTTTATGATGTGAAAGTGCATTTAACTTTGGATCGTAGAGAAGCATTAAAAGATGCAGACTTTGTCACAACTCAATTTAGAGTAGGTTTATTGAATGCCCGTGTCAAAGATGAAAGAATTCCATTTTCATATGGTATGTTAGGTCAGGAAACAAATGGGGCAGGAGGAATTTTTAAAGCCTTCAGAACAATTCCTGTCATCTTAAGCATTGTCGAAGACATGAAAGAATTATGTCCAGATGCATGGTTGATTAACTTTACAAATCCAAGTGGAATGGTCACAGAAGCTGTCATGAAATATGGAAAATGGAATAAAGTGATTGGATTATGTAATGTTCCAGTAGGTGCAATGATGGCTGAACCTGAAACAATTGGAAAAACATTAGATCAGTTAACATATAAGTTTGCAGGATTAAATCATTTCCACTGGCATAAAGTTTATGATGAACATGGAAATGAAGTCACTCAACAAATCATTGATGCAATGTATGAAGGAAAAGATGGGGGAATTCCTGCGAATATTCATGACATTCCTTTCTTTAAAGAACAGCTTGATACAATGCAAATGATTCCTTGTGGATATCATAGATATTATTATCGTCAAGAAGAAATGTTGAAACATGGTCTTGAAGAATACAGTACAATTGGAACAAGAGCACAACAGGTCAAACAGACAGAAGAAGAATTGTTTGAATTGTATAAAAATCCTGAATTAGATCATAAACCAGAACAGCTTGCTAAACGTGGCGGAGCACATTACAGTGATGCAGCATGTGAAACAATAGCATCTATCTATGCAAATAAGAATACACATATTGTTGTCACAACAAGAAATAATGGAGCTGTCCCAGATTTACCACCAGAAGCAGCAGTAGAAGTTTCAGCATATATTGGAGCAACAGGTGCAAAAGCGATAGCATTTGGACCATTCCAGCCAGCAGAAAGAGGATGGCTACAATGCATGAAGAACATGGAATGGTGTGTAGAAGAAGCCGCAGTCACAGGAGATTATGGAAAAGCATTACAGGCATTTATCCTTAATCCACAGATTCCATCAGGAGCTACAGCAAAGAGAGTATTAGATGAATTATTATTAGCACATAAAAAATACTTACCACAGTTTGCTTCTAAGATTGCCCAGCTTGAAGCAGAAGGTGTTACAATCAAAGATGATGTCGCAAGAGAATTAACTGAAAAAGGTTTATAATAAGATTAAAAAGGCTATAAAGAATGAAAAGTTCTTTATAGTTTTTTTATGGATAAATATTTGTTTTAAAATGAGTTTATATCATAATATTTACTATCAGCAAATATTATGATATATTTGTCTTAGAAAGATATGTTTTTTTACTTTTTTGTCCTGAAAAAAAGAAAAATGTCAAAATAATGCGTATATAGATAAGTGAGGGGTTCCTGATTATCATTCCTTAAATATCTAGGAGATTGAAACTATAAAAATAAAAGGAGGAATGATCAAAATGAATCAGGAATATCTTGAATTTGTGAAAACATTAAGACCTATTGATGATATCTTTATGAAAGTCATCTTCAATGATCAACACTGCATGTTGAATGCCAAATTAAATAAAAAGAAAAATAAAGAAAATAGTCAAAATAAAAG
>OGPH01001717.1_pt1 | contig 15178 bp, 12 predicted proteins | sample 1552891 | NCBI WGS metagenome assembly OGPH01 (sample SAMEA2580272, study PRJEB22360) | human gut metagenome | biome: human gut; feature: human-associated habitat; material: faeces | place: Denmark | collected 2008/2010 | reverse complement strand
GATGACCGTCGGAACGATAATTTTCACGGGCGACCTGCTCCGCCTGATGAAAACACCAGAAGAGCTGTATGACTTTGCGTATGATTATATCTTTACCGTGTTCGCTGGTATCAGTGCCACAATTCTGTACAACTTGCTTTCCTCCATGCTGCGTTCCATTGGAGATAGTCGAACACCGCTGATTTTCCTTGCAATTGCAGCAGCGTTGAATATTGGTTTGGACTTCCTCTTTATTTTGGGATTCCATACTGGTGTTGCCGGAGCAGGTTATGCAAGTGTTCTCTCGCAGGGTATTTCCGGTATCCTGTGCCTGATTTATATGTTCAAGAAGTATGAAATTTTCCGGATTCGGAAAGAGGAATGGAAGTTGTCACTTTCTTGCTGCGGACGGTTGGTTTCCATTGGTCTGCCGATGGCGTTGCAGTTTTCCATTACTGCAATCGGTTCGATTATCCTGCAAACAGCTGTAAACACCTTGGGAACGGTTTCCGTTACCGCTGTAACAGCTGCTTCTAAGTTGCAGATGATTTTGACAGGTCCGATGGAATGCTTGGGCATCACCATGGCAACCTATTGCGGACAGAATCTGGGTGCAAGGGAATTTGAACGGATTCGGAGCGGTATTCGGACAAGCGTGATTGTTTCCATGATTTATTGTGTCGTATCTGCGGTAATTATCATCGTGCTGGGCGGATGGATGGCACTGTTGTTCTTGGATGCCTCTGAAACAGAAGTCATGGCACAGGTAAAAGAATACCTGCGGTTGAATGCGTATTTCTATCCGACCTTAGGTCTGCTGTTTATCCTGCGGAACGGCTTGCAGGGAATGAGTTATAGTTTCCTGCCGATGATGGCAGGGGATGGCTATGGAGCTGTTAAATCCATATCGAATGTACTGCTCTATGTATGCCTTAGTTTTATAATGATTAATGTAGGCCGTGAGTTTGTCCTTGATAAAACGAGGTGGAAAAGTTACGCTCAAGATTATTTTATTGCAATGGCGACAGCTGCTTTACCGTGGTTTATGATTGCTATTTATTATGTGTTTATTTTGCTTCCGCCCGATTTCTGGAATAGTTGGGAAGCATGGAAGGAGAATTTGCTGCTAAGCCGTTTTGCCGCACCTACATCGGCCGGTATTCTGTTTACAATGTTGGCGGCTATCGGACTGAAGTCCAGTTGGATTTATAAGAAAATACAGGTATTGGCAATTTTCGATGATTTGGATACGATTCTTTTGATGATTCCTCTTCAGATTATGATGATCGGACTGCGCTGGCAGTTGATTATTGTGGTGGTGATTGTATTCTTGTTATTGTCGATCGGCTGGCAAAGATTGAATAAGTATGATTGGCGTCAGGACTGGAAGGCTATCCTCTTTTATTCAGTGATTATATTTCTGGCTACTCAAATACTGTATCTGGGGAGTAAAGAATTGTATGGGGACGAGGGAAGTATTCATATTGAAGTACTGTTGCCGGCATTTGTTTTGGGTATGATCATGAAACATAAGGAACATGATACACCGGTGGAACGAAAGGTGTCTACCGGAATTTCATTTTTCTTCATGTTTCTGGTGGGAATGAGCATGCCGCATTTTATTGGAGTGAACTTTGCGGAGACTCATGCAGGTTCTTATTCCGTAACCGGTTCGCAGGAGATGATGTCGTGGGGAATGATTCTGTTTCATGTGGTGATTGTCTCTTTATTGTCGAATATAGGAAAGCTTTGTCCGATGTTCTTCTATCGTGACCGGAAATTAAGTGAGCGGCTGGCTCTTTCCATCGGTATGTTTACCCGTGGCGAGGTAGGGGCCGGAATCATTTTCATTGCATTGGGATATAACTTGGGTGGCCCTGCATTGGTTATTTCAGTGCTTACTCTGGTATTGAATCTGATTCTGACGGGTATCTTCGTTCTTTGGGTGAAGAATCTGGCTTTGCGGAGTTATGCGGATTGACGTGATATGGAAATGTTGTGGAGTATTTTTTTAGGCACGGATTACACGGATTACGCTGTTGCTTTATGCAATCGTATTTCTAAAAACCGTGTAATCCGTGTAATCCGTGCCTGAATAATATCAGTTAGTAATCTGTCGAATCGTCCTCTACGTCAATGGGGAGAATCTTTTGGCTTTCTTCATGCGGCAACTGTTCCACTTGCCGCAGTTTGCGTTCGATGGCACGTGTCCGTTTTCCCATGACTTCTTCGAGTTGGTCACCAGCGCTTTGCAGGTTCTTTTGTACTTTTTCAAGCAACCCTCCGAATTTACTGAATTCTGTTTTGACAGCTCCCAATACGGTCCAGACTTCTCCGGTACGTTTTTGGATAGCAAGCGTGCGGAATCCCATCTGAAGACTGTTGAGAATGGCGCCTAATGTTGTCGGTCCCGTAACTACAATCTTATACTCCTTTTGGAGTGTTTCGATGAGACTGGTACGACGGATTACTTCGGCATATATGCTTTCAAACGGCAGGAACATAATGGCAAAGTCTGTGGTAAACGGCGGGTCTACATATTTATCATGGATGTCTTTTGCCATCTTTTTGATTGTATTTTCCAATTGCTTGCCGCACGATTCCATCAATGCTGTGTCTCCCGCTTCGAATGCGTCGTAGTATTGTTCGTATACATCTTTGGGGAATTTGGCGTCGATGGGGAGGTAGACGGTGCTGTTGGCGTCATCTTTTCCCGGAAGTTTGATGGCAAACTCCACAAATTCGGTTCCGCTCTTTTTCGTTTTGACATTGGCGTCGTACTGTTCGGGGCTCATCATTTGTTCTAAGAGTGCACCCAGTTGGACTTCGCCGAACGTGCCTCTCATCTTTACGTTGCTCAATACCTTTTTCAGCCCACCGACATCTTGGGCGAGAGATTTCATTTCTCCCAGTCCTTTTTGTACGTTTTCAAGTTGCGAACGGACGATTTCGAATGATTGGCCGATACGTTCGTTAAGTGTTTTTTGTAACTTTTCCTCTACCATCAAACGCATATCGTCGAGACGTTTTTCGGTGGATTTCAGCAATGCTTCCTGCTGGCGGGCCATCATGTCGAATTTCTGTCGTTGCAGTTCTCCGGTAGTCATCATATTCTTGTGCAGAACATCTTGGAGCTGTTGCATATTCTGGTTCAGCGTTTGCGTCATTTCCATGCGAAGTTCCCGGATGCTGCGGTTCAGTTCTTCCCGGTTTTCCTGCATTTGCTGGCGCAAGGCTATTTGTAATTGTTCTGCTTGAGTTTGATTGTTGCCTTTGGTTAGTGATAATACAAGTAGGACTATCACTAACACGGCAATAACAATAAGTAGAATCAGTTCCATTAATATGTCAGAATTTCGTTTCCGGTTTCAGTAATCAGAATCATATTTTCCCATTGGGCGGAAGGTAGTCCATCGTCGGTGCAGACAGTCCATCCGTCGGCATCATCTATAAAGACTTCGTAGGTTCCCATGTTAATCATGGGTTCAATGGTGAAAATCATCCCCGGAACCATCAGCATCTCCGTCCCGGCAGGGGCCACATAGCTGACGAAAGGATCCTCGTGGAATTCCAGCCCGACCCCGTGGCCGCCGATGTCCACCACCACGCTGTATCCGTTTTCTTTGGCATGGCGGTTCACCGCATCTGCCATATCTCCGAGGAATCTCCAGGGCTTCACCTGTTCGATCCCTTTTTCCATACATTCCTTTGCTACCCGTACCAGGCGAAGGTTCTCCTCCTTCACGCTGCCGATGCAGAACATGCGGGAGGAATCTCCATAAAACCCATGATAGATCGTGGAAACATCCACGTTGATGATGTCTCCATCCTTGAGCACATCCTCCTGGCTTGGAATGCCGTGGCAGACCTGGCTGTTGATAGAGGTACATACGCTCTTCGGAAATCCCTCATATCCGAGCGGTGCGGGGATCCCGCCCAGTTCACGGGTTTTCGTATCCACCAGGCGGTCAATTTCCGCGGTTGTCATCCCCTCCCGGATATGCTCCGCCACATAGTCAAGCACTTCCGTATTGATCCTGCCGCTCTCCCGGATGCCCGCTATCTGCTGCGGATTTTTAATCATATCATGGGTGGGCACAATATGTCCTTCCAGTTCAAAATGCCGGATCTTTTCATCGAATGCCTCATGACATTGTTTGTACTTTTTGCCGCTCCCGCACCAGCAATGATCATTTCTTCCCAATTTTTCCATTCTATTCCCAGTCCTTTCCGCTTATCCTTCCGTCTGTTCTGCAATCCTTGCAGCCAGCTCCTCCAGGTACATCCAGCGTTCCATTTTCTCTTCCAGAAGGCTTTCCGTCTCCTCCTTCTGCGCGGTCAGTTCATTCAGCTTCACGAAATCCGTCGCCGCTGCCGCAATCTGGCCGTCCAGCGCCTCGAGCCGTTCTTCCAGCCCGGCTATGTCCGCCTCGATGGTTTCATAATCCCGCTGTTCCTGGAAGGTGAACTTCAGCTTCTTGGATTTCAGGTGTTCCGGCTTTCCCTTCTTTCCTGTCTCCGCACGCATCTCCCGCTGCTGCGTGGCTCCTCCTTCATTCCCTCGTCCCGCCGTGCCTTCTTCAGAACGCTCCTGCCAAACGCGCAGGGCATAATCCGTATACCCTCCTTCATACTGCCTTAACCGGCCGCCTTCTTCAAACGCAAAAATCCGTTTCACCACACGGTCCAGGAAGTAACGGTCATGGGATACCACGATCACGATCCCGTCAAAACTGTCCAGATAATCCTCCAGAATGGTCAGGGTCGTTATATCCAGGTCGTTGGTCGGCTCGTCCAGGATCAGCACGTTCGGCGCTTCCATCAGCACCCGCAGCAAATTCAGCCGCCGCCTTTCCCCTCCGGAAAGCTTGCCAATCAGCCCGTATTGCTCTTCCCCGGGAAAAAGGAATCGCTCCAGCATCTGGGATGCGCTGACGCTCCCTTCCGGCGTCCGGATATATTCCGCCGCATCCCGGATATAATCGATCACCCGCATGGCCGGATCCATCTTTGGCTGACGCAGTTTCACCGTTCCGGCTGCCTCCTCCTGCTCTTCAGCAGCATCCGCCCGTTCCGGCTCCTGTCCGGAAAACACCCCGATTTCCTGCGCATAATATCCGATCCGAATGGTCTGTCCCACTTCTATCCGTCCGGAATCCGGCAGAAGCTGACCGGTCAGCATCCGCATCAGCGTGGTCTTTCCGCAGCCGTTGGGCCCGATGAATCCCACTCTGTCCTGTTTGAGAAATACATAGGAAAAATCCTGGATCAGCGTCCTTTCCACATATGCCTTGCTGATATGGGACAATTCCACCGTGGTGCGCCCCATCCGGGAAGATACGCTGGAAAGCTCCACTGTTCCGCTCTGGGAGACGCCTTCCCGGTTCTTCAATTCTTCATATCTCTGAATCCTGGCTTTCTGCTTGGTGGAACGCGCCCTGGCTCCCCGCTGCATCCAGGCCAGTTCCTTTCTGAGGATCGAGCGCCGCTTCCGCTCCGATGCTTCGGCCATCTCTTCCATCTGTGCCTTCTGCTCCAAATAGGCTTCATAGTTGCCCGGGAAGGAACAGATGGCTCCACGGTCGATCTCCACAATCCGCTCCGTCACGCTGTCCAGGAAATAGCGGTCATGGGTCACCATCACGAGCGCTCCCTTTCTGCGCTTCAGGTAATCTTCCAGCCAGTCGGCAGCCGCATTATCCAGATGGTTGGTTGGCTCGTCCAGCAGGAGAATATCCGCGTCGGACAGAAGAACCGCCACCAGAGCGAGCCGTTTTCTCTGACCTCCCGAAAGCGTCCCGCAGGGCGCATCAAAATCATCCATGCCAAGCCTGCTGAGCATGCTCTTGGCCTCCGCAGAAGTCTCCCATTCATTTCCTTTTGTCCGGTTCTGCTTCAGCACCGCCTGCAGAACGGTTTCCTCCGGTTCAAAAACAGGCTGCTGCGGCAGATAGCGGATCACCACATGGTTCGCCGTCGTCACCTCTCCCGCATCCGGCTCCTCCAGCCCGGCGATCATCTTAAGGAGCGTGGACTTCCCAGCCCCGTTCAGGCCGATCACACCCACCTTTTCCCCTTCCTGAAGGTAGAAGGAAGCATCCCTGAAAAGTTTTCTCTCCCCATATGCCTTTGCGATATTTTCCAACGTCAGAATGTTCATTCAGTCTCCATTTCAAAACATATCTTTTTTCTTTTCCTGAGATATCATATACTTTCTGGGCGGGATTTGCAAGGATGGGGAAGCCGCATTGCCATACATTCTGTTCGTGGGACGAAAGGCTTCCCTTCCGGCTAAAGATGCTGCATGCGCACATGCTTCTCAAAGCCTGTATTCTATCCCTGATACCAACACCCATCTTCCATCCAGAAATAATAATTTGTATTATCCAGACTCATTTCTAAACCCGCCAGGTTCCCATTTTCCATAAAAGTTAAATACATATATATGTTATTTAATAAGTCTGTCCCTTCGCCCGGCCAGCTTATCCAATAACTGTCTCCCCATTCGTTCTTCTCCCACTGCATATCATTTTCTTCAGAACGCTCATAACTGCTCTCTCTGAAATACTGAATTCCATCTGAAAATAATGGTTCAGCGTCATAAGCCTGCGATGTTCTGTAAGACTTTGCTATAGGCCTGGAAGTACCTACGTCAAATGTCGTTTGTTCACTGTATTCCTCATGTATTTCTTCTATCTCCGTAAGCTGGAAGTTCCCATCATAATTTGCTCTGTGCCAATCTCCTTCCTCCCCTTCTCCTCTATAACTACATATAATATTGATAGAACCCTTATTTATAAAGACATCCACCGCTGCCAGTTCGGTTCCTTCAAATGTGCTATAAAACTGCAAGGTCTTGAAATCTCCCTCCCCCCAGGATATGCTCTCTGCCTGTTTTCCATCCAGTATCGCAGGATCAAATTCCAAAGGGAATTCAAACAGATACGTCTCCACATCCAAATCTGCAACTTCTTCCTCTTTGCTTATTCCTGGGCTTGAAAGTTCCCACATTCGCTCCAAATTCTCTGGAATCTCTATTTGTCTTCCTCTTGAATCATATGTAACCAGCATCTGTCCTTCCCTCTTTATATCAGGAAGTCCAACTGCCACAGGATCTTTTACTTGCTGAACATTCTCTGGAAGAAAAGATGCATTATCTCCCCCATTTACTTCATCTTCTTCTATTTCGGCTTTTTCTTCCTCCTGGCTTTCAGCAGAAACCATTTCCTCATGTTCCATCATAGCCTGCCACCCCCCCCGCCGATATACAGACAGACTGACTGTAATAACGCAGACTGTTGCAATAAGAACAAAGGCCCCTAGCCCTATTCCCCATTTTTTTAAATTTCTTCTTTTTGTATCTTTCTTCTCTTCTATAGTCTCTTGCTCCGCCCTCCCTTCTTTTTCACTTTTTGTCTTTGTCCCGCAATATGGACAAAAAATAGCGTCCCCAATGTCTTTTCCACACATCTTGCAATACATATTTTCTCCCTCCATGTTAACATTTGTTTATTCTTTTTTTCTCTTACTGTCTGTTATCTGCCCATTCCTGCTTACTACTGATTGTATCAATTCGATATTATAACACAACTAAAACATATATGTTACATACACGTCACAGCTGCTTCCGCAGTAATCACAAATTCATTCATATTTGCTGCATTACTTGCCAAATAAGATAGATATTCTTTCATCTCTACCTCCCTAGAAAGTTCTTAAATTTCTTTTAAAACCCCCCTCTTCCCTCCCATTCCATGCTATAGTAAAATCAGTCCATCAAAGGCCGGCATTCGCATCCGGCCGCTTTGAAAGGAGGAAGTTTTGATGAAAAAGAAACTGTTCGTAGCGCTGCTGGCTGCAGGCGCGCTTATGCTCGGCGCCTGCCAGAATGGAGGAGCAGCAGCCACAGCCGCGTCCCCCGCCGAAGAAGCCGCGCAGCGGCAGACTGTCACGGTCAACAGTACGGAATCCGTCACCGTCGTGCCGGATATCGCTGAGATCGTCTATTCCATTGAGACGCAGGAAGCAGACGCACAGACCTGTCAGCAGAAGAACTCTGAAGAAACGGACAAAGTGGTGGCCATGCTGAAGGAACTGGGTGTGGAAGAATCTTCGATTCAAACCACCGGATATTATCTCAATCCCAGGTATGACTGGAGCACCAACACACAGGTCCTGATCGGATATGAGGCTGTTACAACGCTTACCGTCTCCGATCTGCCCCTGGATCAGACCGGTTCCATCCTGTCCGCATCCGTAGAGGCAGGTGTGAACAATATCCAGTCCATTTCCTATCTGTCCAGCCAGTATGATGCTTCTTACCAGGAAGCGCTGTCTCTGGCTGTAACCGCAGCACAGGAAAAGGCGCAAGCCATGGCCGCTGCAGGCGGATTTGAGCTGGAAGGCATTGCCACCATGCAGGAGACCAGCAATTATACAGAGGCCAGATACAATGACACCGCAGCCGCTCAGATGTATTCTTCCACGGAGGCCAGCGATGAGAAAAGCGCCACGATTATGCCCGGAGAACTTGAAGTTGAGGCCTCCGTTGTGGTAGAATTCATCATGCGGCCTACATCATAGACGGACCGCAGAAGTGGTGAACAGAGATGAAAATCGTAATTATCGACGGACAGGGAGGCCGCATGGGAAGCCTCCTGTGTGAAAAGCTGAAAAAAGCGGCGCTTCCCGGTGCCGAACTCTATGCCATCGGCACCAACAGCACAGCAACCGCAGCCATGCTGAAGGCAGGGGCTGATTATGGGGCCACCGGTGAAAACCCGGTGCTAGTCGCCTGCCGGGATGCGGATTATATCATCGGTCCCTTAGGCATCCTTGCCGCCGATTCCTTGCTGGGAGAGGTCACTTCTTCCATGGCGGTGGCCGTGGGAAGGAGTAAGGCACAGAAAATTCTGCTTCCCGTCAATCGCTGCAACCAGCATGTGGTGGGCGTGCAGAATTATTCCATGGCGCAGCTGGCGGAACAGGCAGTCGCAGATCTGCTTTCTTTTATTCAGGAAGCCTGATCCTTTGCCTTCACAGCTCCTTCCGGTTGGGAAATAGAACCGTTCAGAAGAAATAGGAGCGTCCAGAGGAAATATGGCCGTTCAGATACGGCCGTTTTCATAAAACCGCTATAAATAAAACAATGGACATGAAAAAACGGGCTCTGCGTTTTGCCAGACCCGTTATTTCATGTCCATTTTAACATATGATATAAAACTGCTTTCCCGTCTCTTTCCGTTTCCCGCTTCCTACCGTATCTCAAGAAGATCCACTGTTCTGTGAAGCAGTTTTCCCTCTTCATCCGGGCAGGAAACGTCCAGCGTCAGTTCCGTACAAGCCGGATCTGCTGAAATGAAATAGGCCTTTCCAGGCACCCAATTCCCGTTCTCCTCTTCCAGATAATGCACACTCGCCGAAAAACCGTCTCCGTATTCCACACGGCCCGCGATATGGATATCCAGCTTTTCCGGAAAAGGCGTATCTGCTGGAATCTGAAATAAAAATCCTTCATCCATCCTCTCAACGCTTCCCACAATCTGATCAGGTACCGAATACGCCTGGGAAAAAAGCCCCTGCTCTTCCGCCTCCATCCCACCCCCTGTCTGTGCGAGCCATTTTTGCTCCACCGTCATGGCCACACTGCCGCAGCTGTAAATCGTCAGTGCAGCGGCTGTTACCAGGGCTGCTGAATAGAACGCCATCTGAATCCCCCCTTTTCAAATGACCCATTCTGCCGTTTTTCAGCCTACAATCCTCCTAACGGACAGAATGGTTTTATAAGTGGCATTGCCGTATTTAATCCCCGTCTTCACGCTGCTGGCATGGACAATTCTGCCATTTCCAAGGTAAATGGCCACATGTCCCGCATAGCAAATCAGATCCCCTGGCTGTGCTTCTGCATAGGAGACCTCTCTTCCCGCGCTTCTCTGCGCTGATGATGTTCTAGGAATGCTGTAGCCAAATGCTTTGTATACGGACTGCGTAAAGCCGGAGCAGTCCGCTCCCTCCGTCAGGCTCGTTCCTCCAGGCACATAGGGATTTCCCACAAACTGACAAGCAAAATTCGCGATCTCACTTCCCGTCGCGGTACCGTTGCTGCTCGAAGGCGCGGCAGGGCTTTCAGCCTCCTTCTGCGTCTCCTTTTCAGATGAATCCGAAGTTTCTTCATCCTTCTGCTTTGCCTCTTCGGCCTTTCGGCTCTCCTCTTCAGCTTTTCTCTGCGCTTCTTCCTCTTCCTGCCGCTTCGTCTCTTCCGCGGCGGCCAGCTGCCTGATCTCATCATTCTGCTTCTGAATTTCTTCTTTATAAGCAGCTGCCTGCTCCTGGGCTCTCGCCAGATCCTTTTCATAATCTGCCGAAATTGCTTTCTGTTCATCCAGGGTTTCCTGAAGAGAAGCTTCCTCCTGCTCCAGCTCATACTGGGAAGCTTCCAGGTCCGATTTTTTTGTCTCCAGATCCTCCTTTAACTGAGCCACCTCCTGAACCGTAGCCGCATAGTCGTCAAGCATTTTTCTGTCGTATGTGTAGATTTCCTGCACATATTCCGCCTTGTTCAGAAGATCTCCCCAACTCTTTGCCTCCAGGATGATCTGAAGGTAGCTTTCTTCCCCTTTTTCATACAGATACTGGATCCTTTTTTTCATGGCCGTATACTGCTGCTGTTCTTTTTCTTCTGCAGCATCATAATCTACCTGAGCCTGTGCAATCTGTTCCTCTGTATCTGCAATCTCTTCCTCCATCAGATCCACGCTGACCATGATCTCTGCGATTTGGCTGGTCAGTTCTTCAATCTGCGCGTCCACATCTTCTTTTTCTCCGGACAGGTCGCTAATCTGGTCATTCAACTCATCCAGCTCGCTCTGGGTGCTGTTCTTCTGATTTTCCTTTTCCTGTCTCTGTTTTTTCAATTCACTGCTGCTGGTGGCATACACCGGCAGAATCGAAGAAAACGCCACCACCACAATCAAAAACAGACTGAAAAGTTTCTTCCGCATATCCTGTCCCTTCTTACTCTTGCCGTATGTTTCTACAGTTCACAATTCTTCACGGTTCTCGGGAACGGAATCACGTCACGAATGTTGCCCATACCCGTAAGATACATGACGCAGCGTTCAAATCCGAGTCCAAAGCCCGCGTGCCGCGCGGAACCATAACGCCTCAAATCCAGATAAAACGCATAATCTTCCTTATTCAGCCCCAGTTCTTCCATCCTGCGCTCCAAAAGCTCCAGATTGTCTTCCCTCTGGCTTCCTCCAATAATCTCTCCGATTCCCGGAACCAGGCAGTCCATGGCCGCCACTGTCTTTCCATCCCCATTCAGCTTCATATAGAACGCTTTGATTTCCTTCGGATAATCGGTCACGAATACCGGGCGCTTGAATTCCTTCTCGGTCAGATATCTTTCATGTTCTGTCTGCAGATCGCTTCCCCAGTGCACCTTATATTCAAATTCGTCATTATGTTTTTCCAAGATCTCAATCGCTTCCGTATAGGTCACATGTCCGAATTCAGAGGAAAGCACATGTTCCAGCCGCTCGATCAGCCCCTTATCCACGAACTGGTTAAAGAACGCCATCTCTTCCGGCGCATTATCCAATACATAGCGGATGACATATTTCAGCATGCTCTCTGCCAGAATCATATCATCTTTCAGATCCGCAAAGCACATCTCCGGCTCAATCATCCAGAACTCCGCGGCATGACGGGTGGTATTGGAATTCTCCGCGCGGAAGGTGGGGCCGAAGGTATAGACATTGCGGAATGCGAAAGCATATGTCTCTGCATCCAGCTGGCCGCTCACCGTCAGATTGGTCGGCTTTCCAAAAAAGTCCTGGCCATAATCCACACTTCCATCCTCTGCCTTCGGAACATTCTGCAGATCCAGCGTGGTCACCTGGAACATCTCTCCCGCTCCTTCACAATCGCTGCCAGTGATCAGGGGCGTATGCACATATACAAAGCCTCTCTCCTGGAAAAATTTATGAATGGCATACGCTGCCAGGGAACGAACGCGGAATACCGCCTGGAACGTATTGGTCCTTGCACGAAGATGAGAAATGGTACGAAGATATTCAAAGCTGTGACGTTTCTTCTGCAGAGGATAATCCGGCGGGCAGGCGCCTTCCACCGCAACTTCCTTGGCCTGCATCTCCAAAGGCTGTTTCGCTCCGGGCGTAAGGGTGATCACTCCCGTCACGATCACCGCAGCTCCCACGCCGATTTTGGTGATCTGGCCAAATTCCTCCAGCTGGTCAGAATAAACCACCTGAAGCGGCTCAAAAAACGTTCCGTCATTTACCACAAGAAAGCCGAATGTCTTGGAGTCTCTGTTGCTCCTTACCCAACCTCCAACCGTCACCTCTTTGTCCTGATACGCCTCTTTCTGCCTGAATAAATCTTTGATATTCGTTAATTCCATTTCCTTTCTCCATCCCTTTCTGTCTTTCTATTTGGAGCGCAGAGAACCGCACAGCCATGTACCTCATTCAAGCTGTCCGCTTTAAGCAAGAGCGGATACATGTTCCGCCCGCTTTCATTCTATTACTGCGCATCTTCTTCTGTTGCTGTGCTCTCTTCGGCCCTTGTCCCATCCTCTGCCAGTTCTTCTGAAGCAGTTTCTTCTGAAGTAACTGTCTCCTCCGTTCCATCCGTAACGGTTTCTTCCCCGGAAGTTCCGGCCTCTGCCGTCTCGCCCTCAGATGCGGCTTCCACATCTGTGACCACCGCATTTTCCTCCAGGAAACTGAGCACCTTATCCGTCATCATATATTCTTTATAGGCTTTCACATCGATAAGAGCTTTGTACTCTTCCACATCTTCATACCCATACTGTACCGCTTCCTCTTCCAGCTGGGCATCCACTTCCGCATCCGTTACATTCAGCCCTTCCGCATCCGCAATCGCTCCCATTGCAATGAGCTCTTTAGCCGCATCTTCCGCAGACTGCTGCAGATATTCCTCTGTAATGCCATTCGCTTCCATATACGCATCCACATCATATCCGCTCATGGTCGCGTAATAGTTTACATTATTCACCAGTCTGTCATAATAGCGCGTCTGCATCTCTTCCGGAAGTTCCTGGAACGTGGCATTCGCAAGAACGGATTCCAACAGATTGACCTGGACTTCCGCATCATGGCTGTACTGCTCGTCCTCCATCAGCAGATCATATACATACTGGCGGAAATCATCCACTGTCTCGCAGCCCACATTTAATCCCTGAACAAATTCATCATTCAGCTCTGCTTCCACTTCTACCTGGATGCTGTTCACGGTAACGGTAAAGACAGCATCTTTTCCCGCCACTTCCGCAGAACGGTAATCCTCCGGGAACGTGGTCTGTACATCCCGTGTCTCTCCCACTTCAGCGCCGATCAGACCGTCTTCAAATCCGTCTATAAAAGAACCGGAACCGATTTCCAGATCATAGCCTTCCGCCGTTCCGCCGTCAAAGGCCACACCGTCAATCTTGCCGACATAGTCGATATTGACAACGTCCCCTTCCTGTACCGGCCTTCCGGTAACTTCTTCCAGGCTCGGATTGTTCTGCAGGACATAGTCAATATAGCTTTGAACGGATTCATCAGACACGGAAGGCGCTTCCACAGATACCTCGAGCCCTTTGTATTCTCCCAGGGTCACATAGTCGGCCACGTTCAGCCCATCCAGATAAGCGGCTTCGCCGTATTCCACCACTTGCTGCGTCTGTGTTTCCGATGCGCTCTCAGCAGCGGTTTCCTGAGAGCTCTCCTGGGCGCTCTCCTGCGTATTCTCATCCGCCCCGCCGCAGCCTGCCATCGTTGAAATTGCCAAAGCTGCAAGGGCAGCGGTCAAAATCCATTTTTTCCCTTTCATTCTTTTACTCCTTCACTTCTTTCTACGGCCGGATCACATTACCGGCGCTGCCTATCATTGTATCATATTTTCCCTTTCCTTAAAACCCTTTGTTTTGGTAAAGTGTTTTGCTAAAAGGGTACAGATAAAAGGGTTGCCTGCACAAAGCTTGTCCGCCAAAGATGCGCGCAGGGGCCACATTCCCTTCTTCCCCCGCGGGTGAGGCACAGGACTCTGAAGCAGGAAGATGCGGAAGGGTATCGGAAGCGGACAGAAACCAACAAGTTCCTGCGCCCGCATATGTTATTTGGATGCATACAGCGGGTTTGCTTCTCTGACTGCATCTTTATAGATCTGCTTTAATTCTTCAAAAGCCCCTGTCACCTCTTCGGGGATATCCACATGCGCAATAAAGCCTTTACCTTTCGGGCCATATCCTTCCGGTCCGTCCGTAAGTCTCGGGATTTCTCCCATCAGAAGATTTACATATCTATCCGGCTCCCACATGCCGTGGATCTGCGTAGCGTAGGTCAGCCGGCCGGCATCGGAGGTCACTTCCGCCCTATATGCCGCAAAGTTGATGATTTTCATGTCTTCGGGCGCATATTTGCGCAGCCCTGCATCCATTCTCCTCTGCATCGAGGCATCCTGACACAGAATGATGCTTTTGCATGCAACCGCATGGCGTTGAAGCAGCGCCAGCAGATAGGTGATATTATTACCGCAGTTGGTGGATTCCGTCTCCAGATAATCGGCTTTCTTCCCATATGCAGCTCCGAGATACTGTTGAAACACCTCCGCCTCCGAGCGCCCTTCTGCAACGATCTGCTGGCATTCTTCCCTCACCTTTTGCCGAAGCGTCTCCGTTGTATGCCCCTCTCCTCCGACAATTATATAAGTCCGGGCAATTCCTTCCTCCATGGCCTGAGCCAGTACATCTGCCCCGCACAGGATACTTCCACCAAACAAAACCATCACATCCGCCCGGCCAAATCCATACCTTTCCCGCAAACATTCCCTCGTAAGCGCCTCCACATCCCGCATTCCGCAGAACTTCCCCAATACATTTATACCTTCCGCAATCCGTTGTATCATTGGACACACCTGGAATTGAAGACTGCTTTCGGCATCGACAAGATTTTAAGCCCGAAGACTGCACGCGAGATTTACGACGAGTGTAACGAGAAGCTGGCTCAGCCGGAATACTCAGCTCGCGGAATGATGCGTCGTTACCACGTGGAAGTAGTATGTACTACGGACGATCCGATTGATTCTCTGGAATGGCATGAGAAAATCGCTGCAGATGAAACCTGCAAAGATATCAAGGTTCTGCCGGCCTGGCGCCCAGACAAGGCCATGA
>OGPH01001714.1_pt1 | contig 15233 bp, 7 predicted proteins | sample 1552891 | NCBI WGS metagenome assembly OGPH01 (sample SAMEA2580272, study PRJEB22360) | human gut metagenome | biome: human gut; feature: human-associated habitat; material: faeces | place: Denmark | collected 2008/2010 | reverse complement strand
CCGCGCAGTAGTGCCGACCTCCCCCCCCGGGTGCGCCAGCCGCTCCGTGCCGCCGCTGTCGGTCATCACGGTCTCCTCGCCGGAGTCGTAGATGTTGACGATGTTCGGGTTGTTCATCTGCGCCACGGAGTGCGCTTCGCGGCGGAATCGGGACAGGAAGATCTTGTCGTTGGCCAGGTCGGCGCGCATGATCTTGATCGCCACCGTACGTCCCAGGCGCGTGTCCAATGCCACGCGCACTTCGGCCATGCCTCCACGCCCTACAAGTTGGCCGAGCTGATAGCGGCCGTTCGCCAGCGATGCCGGCATATTGCTGCTCATAGCTATTCCTCTCGATTCTTCGGGTCGGTCGTCGCCGTATGCCCGCCAAATTGGTTACGGTTCATGGTGATCAGCGTCGCCGTGTGCGGTGTGCTGGATACGCGGCGGGGCATGCGCCCGCCAAGTCCCATGATGGTCTCATCCATCTGCGCGGTCTCCTGATCGAGCAGACGTCGTTCTATGCGCGACAGCGTGCGCGAAACGGTCAGCGCGTCCTTCGGACGGTCAAGCGGATCCTTGGACAGCATCGACATGACGAACTGCCGAAGCTGCACATCTATGGAATCCGGCAACGGGGGCACCGGGTCGTTGACGTGTGCGGCGGCGATGTCGACCGGCGTGGTGCCGGTGAACGGCCGATGCCCGCACAGCCCCTCGTACGCGACGACGCCCAGCGAGTAGATGTCGGATTGCGGCGTGGCCTGTTTGCCTTGCGCCTGCTCGGGGGAGATGTACTGCGCGGTGCCGACGACCATGCCATCCTGCGTGATCTGCTCCTGGTTCGTGGAGTAGGAGACACCGAAATCGGTGATTTTCACCTCGCCCGTAGTGGAGACCATGATGTTGGCCGGCTTGACGTCGCGGTGGATCACGCCGTGGCTGTGCGCCACGAACAGGCCGCGCGCGGTCTGGATCAGTATCGGCAGCAGTTCCGTCGCGGGCAGCGTGCCACGGTCGCGGTAGATGTCGGCCAGCGAGTCGCTGGGCACGTACTCCATGATGAGGAAGCCGATGCTGTCGTGCTCGTAATACTCGAACAGCGCGGCGATGTTGGGGTGCGCCAGATTGGCGGAATTGTGCGCTTCCGCCCGCAGACGGTGCAGCTTGGCCTCGACGTTGCCCTGATCGTCGCGCAGCGCCTTGATGGCGACGGGACGGTTGAGCTGGATGTCGTGGCCTTTCCACACCTCTCCCATGCCGCCTTGCGCCAGTCGGCGATCCAGGCGGTAACGGCGGTGGATGAGTTGTCCTTCGACGAGTTTCATTGTTTCAGGGCCTCCTCCATCAGTGAACGCATGATCGGTCCGGCGGCTTCCACACCGTACTGATTGACATTATGGATAACAACGGAGACCGCGATCTTCGGGTTGTCGGCGGGGGCGAACCCGATAACCCATGCGTCGTTGGTCTGGTTGGAGCTGCCGATCTGCGCGGTTCCGGTCTTCGCCGCGACCTTGATGCCGCTCAGCTGCAGGCTGGGCGCGTCATGCTCGACCACCGACTGCATCATGTGGTTGAGCTTGGACGCCGTGCTGGAGCTGAACGCGGTGGACATCACTTCGGGCGTGGTTTCGGACAGCGTGCTCAGGTCGCTGGCCCGCACGCGGTCCACCAGCGTCGGCCTCATGAGCTTGCCGTCGTTCGCGATGGCCGCGGCGACCATCGCGTTCTGCAATGGCGTGGACAGCACGTCGCCCTGGCCGATGGACGCCAGCGCCACCTTGTCGTCGGACAGCGTGTCGGGGAACTTGGCGGCGACGGACTTCATCGGGCGCCCGGACGACGAGGTGCCGTCGATGGTGATCGAGCTTCCGTAGCCGAGCTTCTTCGCCTGCTCGGCGATCTTGTCCTGGCCGAGTTTCACGCCGAGCTGGGCGAACGCGGTGTTGGACGAGTATGTCAGCGCGTCCTGCAGCGTGATCTTGCCGTCGATGCCGTTCGCCGCGGTGGTGGTGTTGGTCAGGTTCGTCGAGGTTCCGGGCAGCGTATAGCTCGCTCCGGCAGGAATCTGCGTATCGGTGTCGTAGTCGCCGGATTCCAGCGCCGTCGCGGCGACGATGGTCTTGAACGTGGATCCGGGCGGGTACAGCTGCGAGGTCGCACGGTTGATCATCGGGCTGTTGGCCTGCGCGGCGAGTTTCGAATAGTTCGCGGTGGCTTTCTTCGTGTCGTGCGTGGCGAGAGCGTTCGGATCGTAGCTGGGGGCGCTCGCCAGGGTCAGGATGCGGCCGGTCTTGACCTCGATGACCACTGCGGCGCCGTCGTTGCTGCCGAGCTGCTGGTAGGCGAGCTGCTGCAGCTTGGGATTGATGGACGTCTCGATGGACGCGCCCTTGTTCTCGACGCCGGTGAACAGCGATTTCAGCTGATCCCAGAACAGCGCGTCCGCCTTGCCGCTCAGCAGCTTGTTGCGGGATGATTCGATGCCGCGGTCGCCGCGCTGGGTGACCGAGAAGAAGCCGGTCACCGGGGCGTACACCGGCCCGTTCGTGTAGGAACGCTGGTATGAGAACACGTCGTTGACCGGGGTCGACTGCGCGAGGATCGTCCCGTCGGACGCGAGTATGGCGCCTCGGGGAGCGCCGTATTCCTGATACAGCGCCCTTGCGTTGCGCGGGTCGGAGCTCAGCGAGTTGGCGCGGATGGCGGTGATGATCGTGGTGGACATGCCGAGTACCACGAACAAGGCGATGACGGCGGTGAACAGCTGCCTGAGGTATTTGTTCATCGCGCACCTGCCTCGATGATTTCCGTGGTCTGGTTGTTCGCCGCCGCGTGGCGGGGTTCCGGTTGCCGCTCGGCCTGCGGTTCGCGTTCGGGTGCGGACTCCTTGTCAGTGTGTTCCTTCAGCTCGCGGTCACGCAGCACCGCCAGCGCCTCGTATTGGAACGTGTCGGACAGTGTGTCCGGCTCCGGGCGGTTCGCCGCGTTCGAGATGATCATCAGCAGCGCGGCGAGCAGGTAGTTCGCGATCAGCGATGAGCCGCCGGCGGCCATGTACGGCATGGTCATGCCGGTCAACGGGATTACCAGCGTGATGCCGCCGACCACGGTGAACACCTGGAAGGCCATCGTGAACACCAGTCCGGAGGCCAGCAGCTTGCCGAACCCGTCCTTGATCTTCATGGCGGTGATGAACCCGGACGCGATGATCAGCAGGTACAGCACCAGAACGGCCATCAGACCGGTCAAGCCCAGCTCCTCGCCGACCGACGAATAGATGAAGTCGGAATTCGCGAACGTGGTCAGACCCGGCTGCCCGTGACCCAGGCCGGTGCCGGTCATGCCGCCGGAGGCCATGCCGAAGATGCCCGTGACCAGCTGCCACGAGCCGCCTATGCGGTTGTACTGCTCGTCGCTGAACGGGTGCAGCCATGAGTCCACGCGCTGGCCGACGTGGCTGAACACGCTGGCCGCGGCGACCGCGCCCACGGCGAACGCGATGAAGCCGATGACGATCCAGCTTCTGCGCCCGGTGGCCGCGTACAGCATCGCGACGAACATCGCGAAGAACATCAGCGACGTGCCCAGATCGCGCTGCATGATGAGCACGCCCATCGAGATCAGCCACACCATGATGATCGGACCGAGGTCCTTGATGCGGGGCAGCTGGAGTCCCAGCACCTTCTTGCCTCCCACGGCGAGCTGGTCGCGGTGGTCGAACAGGTAGGCGGCGAAGAAGAACGCGAGGAACAGCTTGGCGAATTCGGCGGGCTGCAGCGAATATCCGCCGATGCGGATCCAGATCTTGGCGCCGTTGATGGTGCGCCCCAGACCGGGGATCATGGGCGACAGCAGCAGTATCAGGCCTATCACCATGTTCACGTACGAGTATTTGCGCAGCACACGATAGTCGCGCATGACCGCTACGAGGATGCCGCACAGCGTCAGGGCTATGCACAACCAGATCAGCTGCCTTGAGCCGACCGAGGAATTACCGGACTTGTCGATGCGCGCGATCATCACCACGCCGATCGCGGTCAGCATCAGCACGCATGGCAGAATCGCCTGGCTGGCGTACGGCTTGAACCGCAGCAGCAGTCCCCACAGCACGAGGAACAGCGCGCCGACCACGGCCAGCAGGCCGATGTAGTTGGCGGGGAAGTGGCCGTAGACGCGCAGGAACATCTGGTAGAAGGCGACGACGCTGATCAGCATGGCGAACAGCAGCAGCGACGCCTGGCGGAGACGTATGGGGATCATTGGGCGTCACCGCCGTCTGTGCCGGTGGACGATGCGTCCGTGCCGGTATCGCCCGCGGTGCCGTCCGCAGTGCCGCCGTCGGTCTGGCTGCTGCCGGCGCTTGAGTCGCCGTCCGTGCCGTTCGACCCGGATGAGTCGGATGAGTCGGACGTGCCGCTGCCCGCGTCGCCGGACGACTTGGACGTGTTGGACTTGTCGTTGAAGTTGCTTTTCTCCTGACGGATGACCTGCACGTGCTGGATGGCCTCGTCATAGCTGTTGAAGGTGATGCCGTCCTGCAGCTGGTCGCGCCACGCCTGCGGCAGCGAGTCGATGTCGATGTTCGTGCGCTTGACCTCGTGCGACAGCGCCAGGCCGAACACGTTGGTGTTCACGCCTTGGTACACGGCCACCACGCCGTCTGCGTTGCCGATGAAGTATTTCGTTTGGCTCCAGCGGTAGGCGCCGAAAGCGCCGCCCGTGGCAAGCGCGAGCGCGGCGATCACGATGAGGATTGCGATCAGACGATTGCGGCGTCCGCGCTTGCGCGTCTCCTTGCGCTGCGTCTGCCGCTCGTGATGGATGGCCTTGGCGACGTCGGGATCGTTGGGATCGTCGGTGACATGGCCGTCACGCTTCTGGATGACCGGTATCTCGCCGGTGTCGGGGTTGGCGCGTTCGCCGTTCTCCTCGCGCACGGCCGACGGCTGCGCGACGCGCGGCGACGGCTGCGAGGCGGGCTGGCTCTGTATCAGCGCGGCGGCGCGTTGCGCTGGCGATGCGTTCGCGTCGCGCAGCATGGGCGCGGTGGCGACAGGCTCGTTGAGGATGTCTGCGATGGGCTCCAGGCTGGCGCTCGCCGCTCCGGCGACCAGTGGGGTCTGGTGGGGCAGGTCGAAGGCATCCGCGTCGAGAGCCAGCGTGGCGTCGGCGATGACCGCGGTCACGTTGTCGGTGCTGCCGGCCTTCAAGGCCATCGAAACCAGCTGCTGGGCGCATTCCTCCTGATCGGAGTAGGCGGTGAGCGTCTGCTCGATGGTGGAATCCTCCAGCACGCCGCACAGGCCGTCGGAGCACAGCATCCAACGGTCGGTTGGATGGGCGGCCCGAATGGCGATGTCGGGGTGCGGATCGATGTCGAAGTCGCCGAGCACGCGCATGACGACGTTGCGCTGCGGATGGTTGCGCGCCTCCGCGGGGCTGATGCGGCCTGTGTCGATGAGATGCTGAACGTAGCTGTGGTCCTGCGTCATGCGGGTCAGGCGACCGTCGCGCAGCAGGTACGCGCGCGAGTCGCCGATGTGCGCGAGCACCCAGTAGCCTGCGACCAGCGCCACGGCGGTCACCGTGGTGCCCATGCCGGCGAGCTTGCGCTCGCGCTTCGCCTTGCCGACGATCGCGTCGTGCGCGGCCATGACGGACGTTTCCATCATCCGGGCGACGGTGCTCACGTCGCCGTTGACGTCATCGTGCTCGATGTGGGCGAGTGAACGGATGGCGATGGTCGAGGCGGTGTCGCCGCCGGCATGGCCACCCATGCCGTCGCAGATCGCGATGAGGTGCTCCCCGGCGAACGCGGAATCCTGGTTGTTGGAGCGCACGGTGCCGACGTCGGACACCGTGGTCGAGTACAGGAACAAGGTCTGTGATGCAACGGAATTTGGCATGAGCCGTCACCTCAATTCGAAGGTGGTGGCGCCAATGCGCACCGGCATGCGCGGGGGCAGCAGCATGGGCATGTTCAGCCGCTGCTGGTTGACGATGGTGCCGTTGGTGCTTCCCAAATCCTCGATCGCCCATTGACCGGAGGCGGGATCCTTATATATGCGGGCGTGATGCGAGGAGACGAATTCGTCGTCGAGCACCACGGTGTTGGACGCGGCGCGTCCCAGCGTGATGGATTCGCTGGTCAGCGGCACGGAGGCGCCGGCCTTCGGGCCATCGATGATGACCAGCAGCGTGGGACCGGATTGCGGCGTGCGCTGCTGGCTTTGGCGCGGCGGCGTAACGGGCGCGGTCTGCGCGGCGGCCGGGCCGTCAGAGGATTTCATCGCGCGCTTGTCTCGGCGGCGTCGGGCCCGCGACGGCTGCGGGCTGAACGCTTCGATGTCTTTGTGCAGCGATCGCACCGCAAGCCAGACAAAGACCCACAGCAGGATCAGGAATCCATACTTGAGGATCGCAAATGTCAGTTCGGTGATCATAACGGAAAGTCGACTCCTGGCTCGGGGTCACTCCTGCTCTCGTGAGGAAGCCCAGAACAGGATGCGGGTGCGGCCGATGGTGATGGTATTGCCGTCCAGCAGCGTCGCGGCCGGCACCTGATGGCCTTCGACGTACGTGCCGTTGGTCGAGCCCAGATCGCGCGCGATGACGCCGTTGGGGGTCAGGTCAATTTCCAGGTGCTTGCGGGAGATGCCGGGATCGTCGATGACGATGTCGCAGCCGGAGCCGCGGCCGATCACCGTCTTGCTCTCGGTGAGCAGGTAGGGGTTGCCGTTGATGTCAAGCATCGGATGGTCCTCGGCCTGGTCGGTGGTGGTCACGGGGACCGCGTTGCCCTGCACGGATTCGGAGCTCAGGTTGAAGCTGCCCTTGGGCAGGTCGAGGTCCTCCTCGAAGATGACCATCACGGGGCCGACGAACGCATAATGCTGGCTCTTGGCGTATTGCGTGAGGTTGTCCGCCAGCTCGTTGGCGAGCACTTCGCTGCCCCACTGTTCGATGCGATCGAAGTCGGCCGTGCTGAGCTTGAAACGGTATTCGTTCGGGGCTACCGTGCGGTCGCGGCCGACCGGCATGGCTTCGGCGTCGATCTCGCGCTCCAGGGCGCTGGAAAGGTCGACAGGCTTCAGGTCTTTGGAGCCGAACTTGGAAAAGACTCCGTTGACCGCGCCTTCTACACTTTTCTCAAAACGGTCGAGAACGCTCATGGTGATCCCTTTCTATATCCTTACCCATCCTATACGTCAGTGGGGAAGTCAATTGTGATTTCTGAGGAAAAAGCCTGTTTGAGCGCAAAATTTCCACTTCTGACACGGCGTTGTGGGGCGTGAGACCTATTTGGACCGATGCCGTCCGCCTGATGCGCCGGCCCGCGGGGCGATCATGGGGGAGGCAAGGGGGAGGGCTGCCGGCGTGGTTTGCCCAGTGCGGTGGCTACCGTGGTGGGCATGAACGATATGACGACTCTTCATGATGCAATCGGCGATTTTCCCCGCCGCAAGGCTCAGACGCTGCGGTTCTCCTGCGGCGCCCCGCGTTCCGCGACCGCGATTGGCGACGGTTCCCGCGCGCTGTTCCTGCGTTCCGACGGCCCTGAGGACCTGGTGACCTCGCTGTGGCTGAGCGTGTTCGACGCGGACGGCACACATCGGGAGGTGCTGCTGGCCGACCCGCGTGTGCTGCTTGCGGACGCTGATGACGAGGACGTGCCCGCCGAGGAGAAGGCCCGTCGCGAGCGCGCCCGTGAAGGCGGCTCGGGCATTGTCTCGTATTCGGTGGATGCTGCTGGCCGCCGTGTGGTCTTCACGATCAACGGTCAGCTGTTCCTGACCGAGATCGCCGAAGACGGCAGCGGTCGCACCCGTATGCTGGCGGCGGATGGCATCGCCGCAGGAGAGGGTGCCACACCGGTGCTTAATCCGCGCATATCGCCGGACGGCAGGCATGTGGCGTACACGACCGGCGAACATCTGATGCTGGTCGACATCGCGCCGCAGTGGCCGTCTGACAGTCGTCATGATGACGCCGCCGACGACGACTGCGACGGCCAGCCGGCGCCGCACGCGCACGGCCACCGCTGCGGCGACGAGGAGTCGGGCGCCCCCTACGACCCCTCCGCCGACAAGCTCAGCACGCTGTGGAGCGTGTATCCGGACGATGACGCCGACGAGAACACGTGGAAGATCGGTCTGGCCGAATTCGTCGCCGGCGAGGAGATGGACCGTTACGACGGCTTCTGGTGGGGGCCGGACTCCCGTCACATCATCTTCGAGACGTTCAACGCGGCACCCGAGCCGATGTGGTACATCAGCGACCCGGCGAACCCGCAGACGCCGGCCTCCGGCCGTCGATACGCGCGTGCGCTCACCAGCAACGCCGATGTGCGCCTGACGCTGGCGGAGCTCGCGTACGACGGGCACGACGAGTATGCGGGACTGGGCATCCAGCAGATCTCCTGGAACCGCAAGGACTATGAATATGTCGCCGCGGTGCGCTGGTCCGCCGGCCATGAGCCAGTGCTGCTGGTGCAGAACCGCCGACAGACGCGTGACCAGGTGCTCTCGGTGCATCTCGGCTCCGAGGCCTCTGCGGGCTCGGCGCCGGTCGGCTCCACGACCGTGCTGGAGGAGCATGCCAACGACCAGTGGCTCGACATCATCCAGGGCACGCCGGCCTTCACGCCGGACGGACGCCTGGTCTGCGCGCTCAACGACATGGACGCCGACACCAACCGGCTGACGGTGGACGGCCGCCCGTTCACGCCCGCCGGCTGGCAGGTGCGAGAGGTGCTCGACGTCACCGATGAGGACGTGCTGGCGGTCGTGCAGCGCACTCCGGAACTGGACGGATACGAGGCGCCCGACGGGCTGAGCCCGTGGCGAGGCGACGCCGACGGCCATGACGCCCGCAGCTTCGACGTGGTGAGCTTCGATTATGATGGCAATGCGCTGCCGATGACCGCACGGCCCGGCTCCTGGTCGGCCAGCCGATGCGGCGAGGGCCTGGTGATCTCCGGGCGCGACATGGACTCGGCGAAATCCGTGATGTCGCACTCCCTCACGATGCGCCCGGTCGACGGGGGAGCCGCGCCGGAAAACGATGGCGATGGCTCCGCCGCGATGAGCACGCTCGTCTGCCCGATCGACAACCATGCCGCCGAACCCGGTTTCGCGCCGAACGTGCGCTTCGCCCGGCTCGGCGAGCATCGCCTGTACACGGCCATCATCGCGCCGAGCGCCGATAGCCCGTACGCGAAGGCCGACAAGCTGCCGGTGCTGCTCAAGCCGTACGGCGGTCCCGGATTCCAGCAGGTCGTGTTCAACCAGGCGTACTACTGGGACGCGCAGTGGTGGGCCGACCAGGGCTTCTTGGTCGTCACCGCCGATGGCCGCGGCACCACAGGCCGCGGGCCGCGATGGGACCGAGAGATCTTCGAGAACATGAAGGACGTCACGCTTGCCGACCAGGTGGAAGCGGTGCATGCGTTGGCCCAGGCCGTCGAGGAGCTGAACCGCGGCACCGCGCAGGACGGCGACGCGTCGCGCATCCCCGCCCCGGACCTCGACAAGGTGTGCATGATCGGCTGGTCGTACGGCGGTTTCCTGTCGGCGCTCGCGGTGCTGGACGCCCCGGACGTGGTCAAGGCGGCATGCGCCGGCGCCCCGCCCACCGATTGGACGCTGTACGACACGCATTACACCGAGCGCTACCTCGGGCTCGACCCGGCGGCGTACGAGCGCAACAGCATCATCGCCGACGCGCCGAAGCTCGCCCGCCCGCTGATGCTGATTCACGGCTTCGCCGACGACAACGTGACCATCGCGCACAGCCTGCGCCTCAGTCAGGCGCTGATGGCCGCCGGCCGTCCGCACACCTTCCTGCCGCTGACCGGAATCACGCATATGACCAATGACCCGGTCGTCGCGGAGAACCTGCTGACGCTGCAGCGCGACTTCCTGCGCGATGCCCTCGACCTGTGACCGGTCGCCCGTTTCGGGGCGGAATGGAACGGCATTCCGCCCCGAAACGCGGCAAATGCGACATCGGTGGTGCTTGTGCACAGTATGTCCGATATCGCGTTCGACATATGGGCGGTTCGTGTCCACATATGACCTCGGCGGTGCGCTGTGGGCGAATCCAGCTCTTACGGCTGGGGATATACTCTCACTGAGCATGATCGGGCGGAAGATACGAAACGAGGGGTTTGGTGCGTACGATTTGGCGAATATTCACGCGCGACCTCATGCGCATCCTGCGCAACCCGGTCGCGGTGGTGGTGACGCTGGGCGTGGCCATCATCCCCTCTCTGTATGCGTGGTTCAACATCCTCGCCAACTGGGACCCGTATTCGTCGACCGGCAACCTCCAGGTCGCCGTCGCCAATGAAGACAAGGGCACTACATCAGATCTGGTCGGGCGGCTCGACGCGGGCAAGCAGGTCGTCAGCCAGCTCAAGAAGAACGACCGGCTCGGCTGGACGTTCGTCAGCGCCGACAAGGCCGTGGAAGGCGTGCAGTCCGGCGAATACTACGCGGCGATCGTACTGCCGAAGGACTTCAGCGAAAGCCTGATCAATTCGATCACCGGCTCTTCCGACAAGCCGAACATCATCTACTACGTCAACGAGAAGAAGAACGCCATCGCGCCGAAAATCACCGATACGGGCGCCACGACCATCGACTCCCAGATCAATGCGACATTCGTCTCCACCGTCAGCAAGACACTCGTCCAAACGATGACGAAGGAGGGCGGCAAGCTCAGCCAGTCCGCCGACGGCACGCGCACCAGCGTCGTCAACGACCTCAACGGCCTCATCGAGCAGCTGAACGACATCGACTCATCGCTCGGGCGCATGGGCGGCACGTTCGACGATGCGGAAAAGGGCATCAAACAGGCCAAGTCCACCGTCGCCTCGCTGAAACGTCAGATCTCATCCGCGCAGAAAGCCGCGAAACAGTCACAGAGACTGCTCACGCAGGTGCAGGGCAGCGCCCAATCGTTCTCGTCGTCGCTTGCGGGCGCGTTCGACAACGGATCCGTGCAGCTGTCCGGCATCGGCATCAGCGTGAACAACGCGGCGGGAGACGCGCTCAGCGCCTTCAACACCGCACAAGGCAGCATCGACGACATCACCAACGCTCTGCAGAAGCCGATCGACGGCGCGGCTACGCTGTCCAGCGACCTCAAGGACGCGATGAACAAGGCCGGCATCGGCCGCGACACCGCCATCGGCAAGCAGATCTGGCAGCAGATAGACGCGCTCGACAAGACCGTGAACACCCAGCAGGGCCAGCTCGACGCCTTCCACAAGGACACGTCACAGTTCATCAGCTCCGGCAAGAGCGCGGCCACCAGCCTTTCGGACGTCACCAGCACCGCCACCGGCAGCGGCATCGGCATACTCAACCGCGCACGCATGACGCTCACCGGAACCGTCACCCCGAACCTGACCGCGGGATTGAGCAACTTCGCCACGCTCAGCGGCACAATCGACGGCACGCTGTCATCGCTGTCATCCACGCTCGGCCAGTCCGACAGCCTGTTTGACGAGCTGTCCGACACGCTGAGCCAGGCGAAAACCACCGTGGCCGGCACGCAGAAATCGCTCGCCGACCTCACCGACAGCGTCAGCGGCGTGCGCACCGACATCGCCGCGCTCGGCAGTTCGGCCACATACCAGAAAATCAAGCAGGCCCTGAACATCGACGGCGACAGCTTCGGCGAATTCATGGGCACGCCGGTCAAACTGTCCACCAAAAGCGTCTACCCGATGGACAACTACGGCTCCGCGGTCACCCCGTTCTACACGAACCTGGCGCTGTGGGTCGGCGGCTTCGTGCTCATCGCCATCTACAAGCTAGAGGTCGACCGCGAGCGGCTCGGCGACGTGACCGCGTCGCAGGCGTATCTCGGGCGGTGGATGCTGTTCGTGGTCGTCGGATTCCTCCAGGCCCTGATCGTCATGATCGGCGATCTGGTGCTCGGCATCCAATGTCAGCGTCCGGTGCTGTTCGTCCTCGCCGGTCTGTTCTGCTCGTTCGTGTACATCAACATCATCTATGCGCTCGCGGTCGCGTTCCGGCATATCGGCAAGGCGGTCGCCGTGATACTGGTGATCGTCCAGATTCCGGGCGCGTCGGGCCTGTACCCGATTGAGATGATGCCGGACTTCTTCCGGGAGCTGCACCCGTGGCTGCCGTTCACGTACGGCATCAACGCGATGCGTGGCCCGATAGCGGGACTCTACGGCAACCATTACTGGATCGACATGCTGCATCTGTTCCTGTACCTGCCCGTCGCGCTGTTCATCGGGCTGGTCGTGCGCCGGTACGCGCTGAACCTGAACGCGCTGTTCGACCGGCGGCTGGCCGAAACCGACCTGATGATGACCGAGCACAACGCGATGGTCAACGAGTCGGTGAGCTTCTCTTCGATCCTGAACGAGTTCTCGAACACCGAAGAGCTTCGCAAGGTGATCCGCCGTCGCGCGAAACGGTTCTTCGGGCGCTATCCGCGGCTGATCCGCGCCGGGCTGGCCCTGCTGATCGTGCTGCCGTTCGTGTTCCTCATCCTGCTGTTCGTCATCCCAAACAAGGTGGCGATGCTGACGACGTGGATCCTGTCGATAATCATCATCGATGCCTTCCTGATCGTGGTCGAATACATGCGGGACCGGTACGCGCGGCAGCTGGGCGTCAGCGCCATGAGCGCGGACGCGTTCCGCGACGCCGTGCTGCGTGGATACACGCACCGGCACCTGACGTTCCGCACGTCCGGGAGGTCGCCGCGCAGGCATGCGGCCGTCTCCAAGGCGGCTCGGGACGACGGTGATGCCGGGGCCGCCGGCGACGGTGACATCGGGGAGCTCGGTGAACTCGACGGCCTTGACTGGCCGGCGCAACCGATTTCAGGCAATGACGATGCCGAAGGCGGCAATAACGGCAATGAGGAGAGCGCCGGGGAGACCACCGAGCAGATACCGCCCGCAGGGCATATGCCGTTCGCCGGGCAGGAGGACGAGACGCGATGAAAAACATCTGGAGGATCTTCACGCGCGACGTCTGCCACGCCACGCGCAATGTCATCGCGATCATCGTGGCCATGGGACTGATCATCGTGCCGGCGCTGTACGCCTGGTACAACATCGCCGCCAGCTGGGACCCGTACGGCAACACCAAATCGTTGAAAGTGGCCGTGGCGAACGTCGACAGCGGATACAAATCCGACCTGATCCCGGTGCGTGTCAACATCGGCGAGACCGTCGTCAGCTCGCTGCGCGCCAACCATGACCTCGACTGGCAGTTCGTCGACCGCGACACCGCGATCGATGGCGTGCATTCTGGCGAATACTACGCGGCGCTGATCATCCCCAAGCAGTTCAGCGCCGACATGATGACGCTGTTCTCGCCGGAAATGAAGCACGCCGAACTGGAGTACTACCTCAACGAGAAAATCAACCCGATCGCGCCGCACATCACCGATCAGGGCGCGTCCACGGTCGCCACGACCATCGACCAGACCTTCGCGAAGACCCTCGCGCAGGTCGCCCTCGACCTGGTATCCAGCCTGCTGAAATTCGCGCAAAGCCCGCAAATGAGCGAGTACGTATCCAACGCCACGAAACACATTTCGTCGATTTCGTCGCAGCTGAAGTCCGCCGCGTCACAGGCCGACTCCTACGCAAGCCTGATGGGCGCGACAGGCAAAATCATCAGCTCCACCGACCGTCTGCTCGGCTCGACCGGATCCGGCGCGTCGGACGCGAAGAAAGCGCTGAAACAGGGCACGGCCGGCGTGAAAAGCCTGGACGAGGCCCTAGCCGGCGTCTCGACGAGCATGAGCTCGTCGCTGTCCGACGCTGCGGGAGCCTACGACACGATCAGCAAGCAGGTGGACACCGCGTTCTCCGACATGGGCTCCCAATCCTCCCAGATTACCGACAAGCTCACCACGCTGCAGCGCAACATCCAATCGCAGGCCGACACATTCGGCACATACGCGGAGGCGCTGCGCTCGCTGGCCGACGCCGCGCACCTGCAGGCGGTCAAGGACGCGCTCAACAACGCGGCTCAGCAGGCGCAGAACACGCAGAACGAGCTGCAGAAGGTCGCCGACAGCATCGGCGACGCCTCCAAGAAAATCACCGACGGCACCGCCAGTGCGGACGACACGCGCAAATCCCTGAAGAAGCAGATAGCCGCCGCGAAGCAGTCGATCACCGACATGGCGAACACGTACGACACCACGATCAAGCCGCAGCTCGACGAGCTGGGCAAGTCGATGAGTGATGTCGTCAAGCAGTCGGGGAGCGTCATCGACGGACTGGCCGCCACCGCCACCAGCATGTCCGGCCTGTCCGGCGACATCACCGGCAGCCTGTCCGACGTGCAATCCTCGTTGGGCGACGCGGCGACCACCCTGAACGCCTCGGCCGAGAAACTCGACTCGCTCAACAAGCAGCTGACGGCGGTCGTCGGAGGCAGCGGCATGCCCGATCTCTCGCAGATCACATCAGCCGACCCCGATTCGATCGCCACGCTGCTGTCCGCCCCGGTCTCGGTGAACCGCATCGCGCTGTACCCGGTCGCCAACTATGGTTCCGCCATGACGCCGTTCTATACCGTGCTGTCGATCTGGGTGGGCGCGATCATCCTCGTCGCCATGATGAAGGTGTCGGTGTCCGACCGCGAGAAGGCGAAGGTGCTCGGCCTCGGCGAAACGCTGCCGATGGGCGAGACGATGGGCGTGAAGGATGCCGTGATCGCCGGACGGACCGCAGGGCCGGGCGCGATGCTCGACGTGCTGCGCAAGCCACGCCCCGAGTCGCCCGGCAACGCGCGACGGTTCGGCCTGCACCCGTATCAGGAGTATTTCGGGCGATACGCCATTTTCGGCGCGATGGCGCTGCTGCAGGGCACGCTGGTATGCCTGGGCGACATGTTCTTCCTCGGCGTGCAGTGCGAGCATCCGCTGCAGTTCCTGATGGTCGGCTGGCTGTGCGCGCTGGTGTTCTCACTGCTGATCTACACGCTGACCGTGTCGTTCGGCGACATCGGCAAGGCCATCGCCGTGGTGCTGCTGGTCATGCAGGTGGCCGGCTCGGGCGGTACCTTCCCGATCGAGACGTTGCCGCCGTTCTTCCAGATGATCTGCAAGTGGCTGTTGTTCCCGTACGGGGTCGATGCGATGCATTCGGCGATGGCGGGGTCGTTCGGCAACGAATACTGGGTGTCGATGGGCAAGCTGGCGCTGTTCATCCTGCCGGCGCTGCTACTCGGCCTGGT
>OGPH01001713.1_pt1 | contig 15238 bp, 12 predicted proteins | sample 1552891 | NCBI WGS metagenome assembly OGPH01 (sample SAMEA2580272, study PRJEB22360) | human gut metagenome | biome: human gut; feature: human-associated habitat; material: faeces | place: Denmark | collected 2008/2010 | reverse complement strand
GGGCAGAGGTCGCCCCCACCCCCGGCCCCGGCGGCCCCCACAACACCACCAGCGCCGTCGCCCGCGACAAGGGCGCGGCCAAGGTACTCACCGTCAGCCGGACGCCCGACGCCGCCAAAGGCCAGCTCTCCTATGAAGAAGCCGTTGCCAGCGGCGCACAGATCGTCATCAACACCACTCCCGCCGGAATGTACCCCAACGTGGGCGTGTGCAGTCTGGACGTGGCAAAAATGCCCGGGCTGGAAGCTGTGCTGGACGTGGTGTACAACCCCGATAAGACAGAGCTCATCCCCCGGGCCGAAGAGGCCGGGGTCCCGGTGGCTGTGGGCGGCCTCGAGATGCTGGTGGCGCAGGCCGTGTACGCCGCCGAATACTTCCTCAGCCGGAAGTTCGACGACGCGGCAGGGGAGATCGGCCGCATCACTGCCGCACTCCGCCGCGATATGCTCAACGTGGCCCTCATCGGAATGCCCTCCAGCGGAAAATCCACCGTGGGCCGTGCATTGGCCGAGAGGCTGGGCAAAAAGTTCATCGACCTCGACGAGGAGATCGTCAAGGCCGACGGCCGCAGCATCCCCGACATCTTCGCCGCCGAGGGCGAGGACGGCTTCCGCGCGAAGGAATCCGCCCAGACCGCCCGCTTTGCCAAAGAGGGCCGACAGCTGCTCTCCTGCGGCGGCGGCATCATCAAGCGGGGCGAGAATCTGCGGGCGCTGCATCAGAACGGCGTCCTGCTCTTCCTCGACCGGCCCCTGGATGCGCTGACGGTGGGCGGCGGACGTCCGCTCTCGTCCAGCACCGAGGCGCTGAAAAAGAGGGAGGCGGAGCGCCGCCCCCTGTATCTCGCGGCGGCAGACGCCGTTATCCCGAACAGCGGCACGGTGGAAGACGCCGTGACCGCCGCAATGGAGGCACTGGATGAAATTTTTAGTCATTAACGGCCCCAACCTCAACATGATGCACTTCACCGAGCCGGGCGTGGCCGGTCAGCTGGATTATAACGGCCTGCTGGATTACCTCGAGCTGTGCTGCACCCAGATGGGCATGGAAGTGGAATTTTTCCAGTCCAACCACGAGGGCGACCTCGTGGACGAAATTCAGGCCGCAGCGGGTCGGGTGGACGGCATCGTGCTGAACCCTGGTGCCTACGCCCACTACAGCGTGGCCATTCTGGATGCGCTGCGCCTGTGCGGCGTACCCGCCGTGGAAGTGATGCTGCACGCCCCGGACGAGCGGGAGCCCTTCCGCAAGACGGACGTGGTGTCCTTTGGCTGTCAGGGCCACTTCATCGGGGAAGGCCCGCAGGGCTACCTGCACGCCTGCATCTATCTGGCCCAGCTGCTGCGCACCGACGGCTCCAGCAAGGCGCATATCGTGATGTAAAAGGATGAACACGGGCAGCGGGCTAGCCCTCTCCGTCATCGCTACGCGATGCCACCTCTCCCAAAGGGAGAGGCCTTGGCAGTACGGCAAAGTTTCCGGTTTTGCCAAGGGCTCCCCCTTTGGGGGAGCTGGCGCGTTAGCGCCTGAGAGGGCGAGGCCGCTGCCGTAGAGGAAGCCGTCCATGAAACATGCAACTGTAAATAAAAACAATAAAATGCTTGGCACAGCGCGCACATTACGCCGTAATCTGACCCCACAGGAGCACAAGCTCTGGTATGTGTTTCTGCGTGATTATCCTATAAAAATCTACAAGCAGCGGATCATTGAATCCTTTGTCGTTGACTTTTACTGCGCACAGGCACGGCTTGTGATCGAACTGGACGGTTCCCAGCACTATACCGAGCAGGGCAGGGCTTACGATGCAGAACGAAGTACGGTCCTTGAACAGTATGGACTGCTGGTTCTCCGTTTTGCAAACAATGATGTAGACAATCATTTTGATGCCGTCTGTGCGCAGATTCACAGCACCATTCAGCACAGGCTTCCATCTTAAAACAAACAGGAAAGGAACAAACTCCCATGATCATCTCCACCAAAAAAGGGACTCCGAAGGATGAACTGGAAAAGATCGTTGACAAATTCGAGAAGCAGGGTCTGGACGTGACCCTGATCACCGGCAAGAACTACAACGTGTTCGGACTTGTGGGCGACACCACCAAGATCGATGAACGGGATGTGCTGGCAAACCCGTGGATCGACAACGTCACCCGCGTGTCCGCGCCCTATAAGCGTGCAAACCGCCTGTTCCACCCGGCAGATTCCGTGATCGACTGCGGCGGCGTGAAAATCGGCGGCAAGGAAAAGATCGCCGTCATGGCAGGCCCCTGCAGCATTGAGGGCGCAGAGCAGGCTCTGCGCATTGCACAGGGCGTGAAGGCCGGCGGTGCCACCCTGTTCCGCGGCGGTGCCTACAAGCCCCGCACCTCTCCCTACTCCTTCCAGGGCCTTGAGACCGAGGGCATTCTGGATATGGTAAAGGCCCGCGAGGCCACCGGCATGCCCATCGTCTCCGAGCTGATGAGCGAGGACCGCATCCCGGAGTTTGAGGAGTACGTGGACGTGGTGCAGATCGGTGCCCGCAACATGCAGAACTTCCAGCTGCTCAAGGCCGTGGGCAAGATGCACAAGCCGGTGCTGCTCAAGCGCGGCCTGTGCAACACCATCGAGGAGTGGATCATGAGCGCTGAGTATATCATGGCCGGCGGCAACGAGCAGGTCATTCTGTGCGAGCGCGGCATCCGTACCTTCGAGAAGTACACCCGCAACACCCTCGATCTCTCTGCAGTGCCCATCATCCACGAAAAGACCCACCTGCCCATCATCGTGGACCCCAGCCACGCCACCGGCAAGGCCAATCTGGTCGAGCCTATGATGATCGCTGCCGTGGCCGCCGGTGCCGACGGTCTGGAAGTGGAGGTCCACTACGACCCGCAGCACGCATGGAGCGACGGCGCACAGTGCCTGACCCCGGATTCCTTCGCACAGGCCATGGCAAAGTGCCGTCAGGTGGCATGGGCCATTGGCCGGGATATGTAACGGCCTATGCTGGTAACGATTCAGAACGCGCGTTCCGTGGGCGGCACCATCACTGCCCCACCCAGCAAGAGCATGGCCCACCGTGCTGTGCTCTGCGCGGCACTGGCCGAGGGCCGCAGCCATATCACGAACCTCGAATTCAGCAAGGACATCTCTGCCACGCTGGGCGCAGCGGCACAGCTGTGCGCTCGTGTGCGCACCGGCGCAGACGATGCTGTGGTGGAAGGGCTGGGGCATTTTGTGCCTCTTGCCGCGCCGGTGGACTGCTGCGAGAGCGGCAGCACCCTGCGCTTTCTCATCCCCATCGCCAGCCTGACCGGACAGGCAGTTTTCTTCACCGGCCGCGGGCGGCTGATGGAGCGTCCTCAGTCGGTGTACGAAGCTCTGTACCGGGAGCAGGGCCTGCGGTTTGAGCAGAGCGCTGCCGGGCTGACCGTAGAGGGTGCACTGACCCCCGGCGAATACCGCCTTGCAGGCAATGTATCCAGCCAGTTCATCAGCGGGCTGCTGTTTGCTCTGCCGCTGCTTTCCGGCAACAGCACGCTGCACCTCATCCCGCCGGTGGAGAGCCGCAGCTACATCGATATGACCCGCTCTGTGCAGGCAGCCTTCGGTGTGCAGAGCCATTGGCTGGACGAAAACACTCTTGCCATCCCGGGCGGGCAGCACTATCACCCCTGCGATTATACCGTGGAGGGCGATTACAGTCAGGCCGCGTTCCCGGCGGTGCTGGGGGCCGCGTGCGGCGGCGTGACCATCACCGGCCTTGCCCCGGACACGCTGCAGGGCGATGCCGCCATTCTGGATATCCTGCGCCGCTGCGGCGCGGTGTTTACCCGCACGGCAGAGGGCATCTCTTTTGAAAAGGCCCCCCTGCACGGGGTGGACATCGACCTTGCGGACTGCCCGGACCTTGGCCCTGTGCTCATGGTGCTGGGCCTGCTGTGCGAAGGCACTACAGTCATCCGCAACGCAGAGCGTTTACGCCTGAAGGAGAGTGACCGCATCGCTGCCATGGAGGCCGAGCTGCGTGCCTGCGGCGGCGTGCTGGAAAGCGAGGGCGGCACCATTACGGTGCACGGCTGCACGAACAGGCTGCACGCTCCGGCAGGTGTTCTGCATGGGCACAATGACCACCGTGTGGTCATGAGCCTTGCGGTGCTGGCCCTGAGTACGGGCATCCCCCTGACCGTGGACGATGCCGAAGCCATTACAAAAAGCTGGCCGAATTTCTTTGAAGCCATCAAGCCCTTGGGCGCGGAGGTGGAATATGCTTGATAAAACAAAACGTTATCTCGTGGTGGGCCTTGGCCTGCTGGGCGGCAAATACGCGCTGGAACTGACGAAAGCCGGTTTCCATGTGGACGGCATCAACCGCAGCGAAGGGCATTTGCAGTACGCGCTAGAGCACGGCTATATCGCCAGCGGCAAGACCCACGATTTTGAGGACCTTGTGAGCAGCGCCGACCACATCATCTTTGGTCTGTACCCCACGGCCCTCATCGAGTGGTTCCGCACCTACGGCCATCTGCTCAAGCCCGGCTGCATCTTTACCGATGTTTCCGGCGTAAAGACCGGCCTTGTGGAGCCGGTGCAGGCCATGTGCCCGGCGGGCGTGGAGTTCATTGCCAGCCACCCGATGGCAGGCCGTGAGACTTCCAGCGTGGAGCACGCCGCCGAGGTGAACTTTGCCCCGGCCAACTTCATCATCACCCCCACGGAAAAGAACACGCCCGAAGCCATCCAGTGGGCAAAGGACCTGGCCGAAGTGCTGGGCTTCCACCACATCTGCACCCTGACGGTGCAGGAGCACGACAAGATGATCGGCTATGTGAGCCAGCTGTGCCATGCCATCGCCGTGAGCCTGATGTGCGCCAACGATAACTCTTCGCTGTGCGAGTACACCGGCGACTCCTTCCGTGATCTGACCCGCATTGCACGCATCAACGATAAAATGTGGGCAGAGCTGTTTTTGTGGAACAAACAGAACTTGATCAGCGAGATCGACCAGTTCGATGCCGCTCTGCAGCAGATGCGCTCTGCTCTTGTGGCCGACGACCGGGATAAGCTGGAAGAGATGTTCCGTCTTTCCACCCAGCGCCGCGCGGCGTTCGACAAAAAACTGCCCGAATAAACCGGAGGTGCTCCCATGCCCAAGCAGGAAGGCCAGAAATCCAAGCTTTTGACCCTTTTGCGCATTCTGGAACAAAAGACCGACGAAGAACACCTGCTCAATGTACCGCAGCTGGTAGAGCTGCTGGAACAGCAGGACATTCTTGCCGAGCGCAAAAGCATCTACAGCGATATCGACACCCTGCGCAGTCTGGGGTATGACATCCAGCTGCGACGCGGGCGCGGCGGCGGCTACGGGCCGGGGCGCCCCGCCCTTACGGGCTGACAGCCGCACCTTTGAGCTTTCTGAGCTGAAGCTGCTGGTGGATGCCGTACAGGCCAGCAAGGTTGTGTCGGCACGCACCAGCAGTAAACTCATCCATAAACTGGAAGCCCTCTGCTCCGACTACGAGGGCACCCAGCTGCAGCGTCAGGTGTACGTGGATGGCCGCCCCAAAAGCGACAGCCACACCCTGCTTTACAGCATCGATGCGCTGCACAGCGCCATCAATGCGGGCAGAATGGTGCGGTTCCGCTACAAGGACGGCGGCACCCGCACCGTCAGCCCGTGGCAGCTGGCATGGGAAAGCGGCTGCTACTACCTTATCGCTTATCAGGACGAGAAAGAGCCTGCGGGCATCCGCAACTACCGCGTAGACCGCATGTCTTCCGTGACGGTGCTGGGCGATGCCCGCCGGGGCAAGGCCGAGTTCCGCCAGTTTGACCTGCCCGCCTATCTGCGCAAGCACTTCAACATGTTCGGCGGGCCGGAGCACCAGGTCACCCTGCGCTGCACCGCCGACCTGGAAAGCGCCATGCGCGACCGTTTTGGCAAAGCACCGGTCTTTGTTCCGGAAGAGGACAGCAACCACTTCCACTTTGATGTGCCGGTGTGCGTCAGCCCCCAGTTCTACGGCTGGGTGTGCGGCTTTGGCGGCAAGGTGGAAGTAACGGCTCCCGCCGAGGTGCGGCAGGGGATGCGGGAAATGGCTCAAAAATTAGCGAAGATGCATCAATAACCGAAAAGAAGGGGACTGTTGCAAAATAGCTCTCTGAAAAAACAATGCACAAAACCCGGAACCTTTTCACAGCCAAAACGGCTTAAAAAGGCTCCGGGTTTCTAATTTTGTGCTATTTCTTTATGCAAGTTGCTATCGCATTTTTATTTTGCAGCAGCCCATTTAGATTTTACGTAGATTTTACGATTACTTTGCTATTGAAGGTGTTGTGTAAAGAATTTCACTACACATCACGCGACCAGCCACTTATCAATATATGCAGAAATTCGGTTACTCCAATCCATTTCATCGCATGCATTTTCTATTTCATCAATGGCAGTTTGCAGAAACTTTTGCACATCCTCCGGCCGAGGTATGCCATCATTGATATAAGAATTCTCAATTAGCCTCATAAACGAGTCAAGCTCTAATGGGACAATTTTAGGCTTGCCTCCATATGCCGTGATATTTTTTATTTGATTCAACCCAAAAAAGTGCGCCCATGTTGCCCTGTTAATCGATGGTGCTATAAATAAACAGTAGGTCGTTTTTCCTTTCAGTTTCTGAAGTTGTGCATAGTGTCGTGTCACCGGCTCCCCTTCAGATTCATATTGTCGTTGACCTCTTTGCAATGTAACTTCAACTGACAAGGCAAACGTGCCGTAATCACACTCAATATCTGGCATATTGCCTTGGGCCGTTGAGGTAGGTCGGCCGGAATCATCAACTTTGAAATTGCCTTTAATTGTTCCACCGTCTAACATTGTCATCGCCCTCCATGTATTCCACTCAAGAAACAAGGGAGCATCGTATACTTCATCTGACAAAATCTCATTATAAGTATCAATAACCTCTTGATACAAAGCATAAGATTTCAGTTCCTCGGTCTGTTTCTGAATAATTGCAACTCGCTTTGTTTGAACAGAGCTATCTCTTAAATCTTTCAGTTCCCCAATCGTCTTTCCTAAAAGCTCTCGTTTGGTGTATGAATAATTGCGCATTAACATATCTTCTAAGTTATTGCGATCATCCGTATACAAACAGGGTTGTGTAGGGTCAAACAAATATTTCTTAAACATCGTCACATCGTCAATATAGACTGGTTCTCTTGGGACTGTTTCTAATATATAATCAATCTCTTGAATCTTGTCTTGGGCAATCCGAATTGACCTGCCATCAGATGCAAACATCTCGGTAAAACGGAAACAACGGAAACATGCATCAGCATAATCTCTCATATTACGTTTTTTCTTACTGATAAATGACTTCACATCACTTGTTTTAGATTCTCTCGTCGCTATGTGACCTGTCTTGATTTCCTCGGCATAAATTCTAGAAATCTCTTGGTTTACAACATTATCAATAAATTTCTTGTATTGCCCCTTGTGTCTTTCTTTTTCTTCTCTAAAAGAAAGAATTTGTCTTTTTACCGCCTCGTACTTTCGATAGTCCGTCAATTGCAAAGCGAAAATTCTAAATTCGTCCGGTGTCAGATACTCTAAATCACGAATTAAACGAATAATTTCCAAATATGGATGTCCCCAAAAAGTTCCTTTAATTTTTCTTCCCTCTTTATGGTATGGAGAAGGTAATTGGAATTTTAAGAGTTGTCTCAAAAAAATTTCATGTGGCCGGTTTCCACGTATAAATTCTTCGCCTGCATCTGTCAATTGGATTTCTGGCGAAAGGTCAACAAAGCCCAATCCTTGCGGTGAGCGAGTAATGCGATCACGTGCACTAAACGCAGAGTATTTTCTAGATGTTTCTCCCTCAAATGTAGTTGCATCTGCAAGCGCATGGGCAAATTCTTCTTGCACTCGTTCGTTACCACTCCATGTCTGCCCTGAAAATTTATCCACCAGCAAATCAATTTCAGGAATCAATTTTTTGGGCGATCTAGGCGAAGTTGTAAAAAACAGCGTACGGCTACTTTTAATTACTCCCATATTTCACTCCTAATAATTTTTTACAACGATGTGCATTTTATCATTATTGAAGCGGTTTCTAATATTTACTGCATAGTTTTTGTAATACTCATCAAAGATGTATTCTCCATAAAGCTCCTCAGTAAGCGGTGTTTTGCCAATTACCATTAAAGCTCGACAGGAAAGATTGCGAAAATCAGCCGCTAACCTACGATGTTCTGTCTCATCAAAACCATTCATCATATCGATATTTCCATAATCATTAAACACGCAATCGTATGGTGGATCTAAAAAAACGAAATCATCTTCTTGAGCCATCGCAAATATTTTGCTGTAATCCAAATTGTATAATTCAGCACCTTGCAACAGTTCGCTATGCTGTTGTGTGACTAGTCGAGTATTCAAATTGGGATAGCGACCAAATGGGACATTATACTCGCCACTATTATTATACCTAATCATTCCCGAATACGCTGTCTTATTTATAAAAAAGTACAATACCCCATCAAGATAACTACCATCTGGATGGTTAAAAAGCTCTCGAATCCGATAGTACAACGCTTCATTATCATTTGGGACTCTCTCATCAGGGGTCTCTGTCTTGAGCTTTTTATATTCTGCTTGATTTTCCTCGTATAACAATTGCAATGCATCAAGTTGCACTCGCATCTCAGAATAATTGTTCCGAAGTTGGCTATAAAATGTCATCAACCGCGTATTGACATCATTTATAATTGCATTTTCGGGCTCCAGATAGAAGTATACTGCCCCACCTCCAAAAAATGGTTCAATATAACGATTAAAATCATCTGGTATATATTGTAAAAAACGCGGAATCTCACGGGACTTCCCACCTCGATACTTCAACACAGGATTCATCGCTACACCTCTCCTTTCATTCTATATTCTCTCTGAGTTTGCAAACTCATTTTATTTTGCTTTATTTTATTATATCAGTTTAAGTTTTTCCATTCAACACTAAATGTATTACTTTGCACATCAGACCTTTGTACTATATAGCTTATCTTATATAGTATGCTTCCACTTCATTCCTCAAATTCCAGATCGCTGGGCAAAATCAGGTCCAGCTCGGCGGCAGGTTCTGCCACAAGGCGGCGGCTCTGGTGGAAGATGGCCTTTTCCAGCGTGTTGCGGGCAAGACGGCCGTTGCCGGCGGTGCGGCTGTCCAGCGCCTGACGGCGCTTGTAGTAGCCCAAAAGCGGGAAGGTACAGCCCTCGGCAAGGCGGTAGCCCTTGCCCTTTGCCAGCACGTTGGTGATGTCCAGCAGCTCGTCCGCCGTGTAGTCCGGGAACTCGATCTTGTTGGGGAAGCGGCTGGCAAGACCGCTGTTGGCGGTAAGGAACACCTCCATCTCCCGGGTGTAGCCCGCCAGAACGACCACCAGCTCGTCCCGGTGATCCTCCATGCCCTTCACAAGGGTGTCGATGGCTTCGAGACCAAAGCTGTCCTGCTCGCCGCGGTAGAGGCTGTAGGCTTCATCGATAAACAGCACACCGCCGAGGGCACTCTCGATGACGCTGTTTGTCAGCGGGGCGGTGTGGCCGGTGTAGCGGCCCACAAGGTCGGCACGGGTCACTTCCACCAGCTGACCGCCCTTCAGCGCGCCGATGGCCTTGAGGTACTTTGCCACCAGCCGGGCAATGGTGGTCTTGCCGGTGCCCGGGTTGCCGGTGAAGATCATGTGCATGGAAAGGCTGGCGGTCTTGAAGCCTGCCGCCGCGCGGCGCTGCTGCACCTGCAGGTTATCCGCCAGACCGAACACATACTCCTTGACCGCCCCAAGGCCCACAAGGCCGTTGAGTTCGGCGCGGATTTCATCTACAGCGCCCGTGTACTCGGCAGGCAGCAGGGCAGACAGCTCCTGCTCGGGCTGGTCGTTCAGGCAAAACCATACGCCCTCCGGCTTTACGGTCAGGGTGACGGTGCCGGTAAGCTTTGCATCGGTCTGCAGGCAGTATTCACTCAGGGCGCGGAACATTTTATCGCAGCATTCCGCAAGGCCCGCCGCACCCTTTTCCTTAGAGCACTGGGCGGCTACATAGTCCCGCACATCGGCCCCGGCAGAGAGGGTCAGGCCAAGGCGTGCGCTCACCTTCTGGGCCAGCGCATTCAGCTGCTGCGCCGCCAGCGCTGCAAGGTCCTCGCGGGCAAAGGCGCTGGTGGCGCACACATCGCCCACCGCCGCCACAAAGGGCGCACCGAACTTATCCGCCAGCGCGTCCCGGCCCTTGCGGGAAAAGAAGATGAGGTACTTGCCGCAGGGCGTGATACTGCTCACAGCGCCCGGTGCCAGCGCCGTGCCTGCATCCACAAGGATGCCCTCCTTGTTCACCAGATACCGGCTGGAAAGCGGTGCGCCGCCCTTCACAGCAAGGTCTGCAAGAGTCTTGAGGAAGGCCGCATGGCAGCTCTCGTAATGCTCAAAGATCACGATCTCCCCGGGGGCGTGCAGGGCCGCATACAGATCCTGCAAAAACAGCTTTTCCGCACCGGAATTGGGGTAGAGGGCAAGGTCCACCACCGCGGTTTTGTCGCTCTGCAAAAGGCCCCGCGCCGCCATGATGCGGGCGGTCTCTGCCAGCGCAAAGTGCCGTCCGGTACCTGCACCTCCGCAGATCAGGATCACATTGCGTGCTGCCGGGCGCTCGGTGCCCAGCACAAAGGGCCGGCGCATGGCGCGCACCACGCTGTCCACAAAGGCATCCTGCCCGAGAACGGTCTTTTTCACCTCGGCGGCAAGGCCCTCAAAGCTGCCAAGGTGCTCTGCGGTCACATCGGCAGTGCCCTTGGCAAGCAGGCCGTCCGCTTCCATATCCCGCAGCATCTGGCGGCTGTCCTCCAGAGCAGACTGCACCGCAGTGTCCTGCGTTTTCAGCTGGGCGTTCTGTTTTTTGAGCAGGGCATCCAGCTGCTTCTGGTTTTCCAGCAGAGCAGCGTTCAGGTCCGGCACGGCTGAGGTCCCGGATTTCTGTGGCTTTGCCTCCGGCTGGGCGGTGCCGCCAAAGCGCGGCCTGCCCCCTGCACCGAACACACCGTTCATAAGGTTTTCCCAATCGTCGGTATATGCCATGGTTTGCCCTCCGTTTTTGTCGTTTTCTTCCAGTATAGTGTACCCGGACAGGTTTTGCAATTCCCTCTTGCAAAAAAGACCGCCGGTGTTTACACTTATATCTGATAGGGAATCTGCAAGAAGGAATGAAGAAACTATGACCGTCAAAACGCCCGCCGAACTGAAAACGCTATACGAGAGCATCTCCTTTGACCTTCAAACCACCTACACCGGCCCGCTGGGGCAGGAATATGCTGTTTCCGGCACCCATCTGCGCCTGTGGGCACCCACGGCGCAGAGGGTGGAGGTCAGCCTTTACCGCAAAGGCAGCGGCGGTGAGCCCATAGGCACTCTGCCGCTGGAGCGGGGGCAGCAGGGGGTGTGGAGCATCTATCTGCCCGGCGACCAGCACGGACGATACTATACCTATACGGTCACAGTGGATGGCATTTCGCGCCAGACCGGCGACCCCTATGCCCGTGCGGCAGGTGTGAACGGCACCCGCAGCATGATCGTGGATCTTGCCCGCACCGCCCCCTCCGGGTGGGAGCATGATGTGCGTCCGGTCATCCCGCCGGAGCAGCGCGCGGTGTGGGAGGTGAGCGTGCGCGACTTCTCGCAGGACGCTGCCAGCGGCGTGCGCCCGGCATGGCGGGGCAAGTTCATGGCCTTTACCCAGCAAGGCACCACCCTGCACGGGGACGGCATCCACCCCACCTGCCTGAATTATTTAAAGCGGCTTGGCGTGAAGTATGTGCAGCTGATGCCCATTTTTGATTTTGGCAGCGTGGACGAGGCAAAGCCGCTGCTGCGGCAGTACAACTGGGGCTATGACCCCACCAACTACAATGTGCCTGAAGGCAGCTATTCCACCGACCCCACCCGCGGCGAGGTGCGCATCCGGGAGTGCAGGGAAATGATCGCAGCCCTGCACGCGGCGGGCATCGGGGTGGTGATGGATGTGGTGTATAACCACATGTACCGCAATGAAAACCCGCTGAACGACACCGTGCCCTGCTACTTTTTCCGCCAGAACGAGGACGGCAGCTTTTCCAACGGCAGCGGCTGCGGCAACGAATTTGCCAGCGAGCGGCCCATGGCCCGGCGGTATATGATCGATTCCATCCTCTACTGGGCGCAGGAATACCACATCGACGGCTTCCGGTTCGACCTGATGGGTCTGTACGACGTGGAGACCATCAACGCCGTGCGCGCCGCGCTGGATACGCTGCCCGGCGGGCGGGATATCCTGATGTACGGCGAGCCGTGGCAGGGCGGCGGCAGCCAGCTGCACCGGTACGAGGCCAACAAGGCGAATCTGGCCATGCTGAACGATCGCATCGGCATCTTCTGCGACGACACCCGCGACACCATCAAGGGCGGCTGCTTCAACGCCCGGGAGCCGGGCTATGTGGAGGGCAGGCCCGGCAGCTTCTGGGACATCGGCGGCGCGGTGGCGGCATGGGGCCGCAGCGACCATCTGCCGCCCCACGCGCCCAGCCAGATCGTGAGCTATGTTTCCGCCCACGACAACTTCACCCTGTGGGACAAGCTGCTGCTGGTGCGGTACGAAAAGCCGGAGTTCACGGCGGCAGACAGCACAGCCCTTGCCCAGAACCGGCTGGCGGCGGGCATTTACCTGACCAGCTTCGGCCTGCCTTTCCTGCAGGCGGGCGAGGAGTTTGCCCGCACCAAAAAAGGGAAGGGCAACAGCTACCGCTCTTCGCCTGCGCTGAACCGGCTGGACTGGGAGCGGGCCGAAAAATATCATGCACTGGTGGACTACTACCGCGGCCTGCTGGCGCTGCGGGCAAGGTTTCCGCGGCTTTCCAGCACCGACCCCCACGCGCCGGATGCCCTGTACTTTTTCTCACTGGAGCAGCCGCTGGTGGGCTGGCAGCTGCCCGCCCAGTGGGGCGACGGCGCAGCATGGCAGGCGCTGTGCGTGTTCTATAACCCCACCGAGACCAGCAAGGTCGTGCCGCTGCCGGTTGGGCGCTGGCAGATGCTGAGCGACGGCATCTCGTCCAGCCTGTGGCGCGGCCCGGCAAGGGTGTATGAGCACGAGGCCGTGCTGATGCCTTACAGTGCCACCATCTTTGGACAGATATAAAAACAGGAGCGGATGGAAAACTCTCATCCGCTCCTGTTTTCTATTTTGCTCAGCTGTTGGAAGCCGTCTTTTCGCCCAGTGTCACATTGACCGTCTGCATCTGGCCGTCGCGTGCAATGGTGATGGAAAGCGTATCGCCTGCTGCGTGCTTCTGCATCAGGGTGCCAAGGTCGTCCTTGGAGGCGATCTCGGTGCCGTCCACGCTCACGATGCGGTCACCGGCCTGCAGGCCTGCCTTTTCGGCAGGGCCGCCCTTGACCACCTCCACAACGTAAACGCCGTAGGCATTCACGCCCAGTTGAGAAGCAGTCTGTGCGTCGGTCACGGCCAGATAGGTGATGCCCAAATAAGGCCGTCCGGTCACATAGCCGTTCTCCAGCAGTTCCTGTGCCACCTTGATGGCATCGTTGATGGGGATGGCAAAGCCCAGGCCCTCGGCGTCGCTGGAAGAGGATTTTGCATTCACAATGCCGACCAGCTCACCGTTCATATTGAACAGGCCGCCGCCGGAGTTGCCGGGGCTGACCGAAGCATCCATCTGGATCAGGGACATGGTGTTCACAGAGCTGCTGCCCTGAATGGTGACGCTGCGGTTCAAAGCGCTGATCATGCCGCCGGTCACGGTGCCGCCCAGCTCACCCAGCGGGTTGCCCACAGCCATCACGCTCTGGCCCACCTTCAGGCTGTCGCTGTTGCCCACGGTGGCGGGGGTCAGGCCGTCAGCATCGATCTTGATGACCGCGATATCGCTGGTGGTATCTTCGCCCACGAGGGTGGCGGTGTAGTCCTTGTCACCAATGGTAACGGTGATGGTGGAAGCCCCGTCCACCACATGTGCACAGGTGAGGATGTAGCCGTCCGAGCTGATGATCACGCCGCTGCCGGCGCCGCTCTCCACCTGATTCTGGCCGTACCACGACCACTGAGAGTAGACCACCTGCTCCGTAGTGATGACCACCACGCTGGGGCTGACCAGATCAGCCACCTGTTCAGTGGTCAGGCTACTGCCGCTGCTGGATGCTGCGGTGATGGAACTATCCGAACCGGATGCACTGTCGGCCGTAGAGGAAGGTGCCACCTGCTGAATGACCACCTTGCCGCTGCCGCCAAACTTTGCCCCCACAAAGCCGCCCGCAAAGCCCATGGCTGCGGCCAGCACCAGCGCCACGGCGCTGCGTGCAACGTGCTTGCCGTTGAACTTTTTCTTCTTTTTAGGGGGCTGCGCGTCCTGCGGCTGTACCGGATGTACCGGCGGCGTTGCACCGCCTGCGCCGTTGTCTGTCTGCGGGGCGGTGTAAGCGGCTTCCGGTTCCGGCTGCGGGTCGTTGTACTGGTTGGCGGTGTTCATGCCGCTGCTGCCCACATTGGGATAACCGGTATCTCCGCTTTCGTTTTTATCCTGAGAGGAATAATCATATTCCCATTTGTTCTCATTGTCCATGCTGATACTTCCTTTCCGTAAGGGATACGTCCACAGGAGCCCTGTTCCTTTGAACTGCTCCTATTGTAACCGTCAATTGTGAAAATCAATCGCGCGCGCCGTGAAGAAACTGTGAAAAAAAGACGCACTTTCCGCCCTTGACAGAGGCCTTTGCGCTTGCTATTGTAAAAGCGTAAATTCAGGAGGAACACACCATGGAACTGCACCGCACAGACGAGGGCTTTGCCCTCTATAAGGAAAAAACACAGATCGGCTTCTGCGCTCCCACGCCCGCCGCAAAGGGGGCTGCCATCACCGCGTTTGGCATCGAACCGCAGTGGCGGCGCAAAGGCTACGGCTCCTATCTACTAAAAGAAGCCTTGCGCGCCTACGCCGGATACGACCGCGAAAAGGCTACCGTATTTACCGCCCCGCTGCCCGCCGATGCCGCAGAGCTTGCGTTCTGGGCAAAGTTCGGCTTTGCGGCAGAAGGCAGGCAGCTGGTGCGCCGCCGCACGCCGGACCTGACCGCCGTCAAGTTCGTGCAGGACTTTCTGGCCGCGCGGCTGGCACAGCCGCGCCTTTGCATCGATGCTACCTGCGGCAACGGCGGGGATGCT
>OGPH01001710.1_pt1 | contig 15263 bp, 9 predicted proteins | sample 1552891 | NCBI WGS metagenome assembly OGPH01 (sample SAMEA2580272, study PRJEB22360) | human gut metagenome | biome: human gut; feature: human-associated habitat; material: faeces | place: Denmark | collected 2008/2010 | reverse complement strand
GCTCTTCCCGGAGGATGCGGATCTTCTCGCAATCTTGTATACCCTCGACCAAACGTTCGAAGCGAATGCTACTGCGTGGACCGGGATAAATACTGTATGTATCGCCTGCCGCCCAAGTGCGGAAACGCGAGTCACGCAGAGGATCGGTGGTCCAGCTATTAACTGCCCAACGTAGATAACCGTCGTAACCACCGGCTACGGCGTGCAAGACCGTCCATGCCGCTTCCGCCGGGTCGGAGAAGGTGAAGGTATTCGGGAACGCTTCCGCGCAACAGGTATAAACGGTACTGATCTGTCCCGCTTTATCACGGGCAGCCTTTACGTCTTCTGGGAATTTATGCCCATAGGGAATACTTAAATAGTATAAGTCCGATTGAATTTCCGGATGATAATTTCCGGCCAGCGTGATCTTGAACTCCGGATCGGCTTGCTTGATAACCTTGATCGCCTCACGCATCGCCTCCATCGGACGCTCGTCCATAGCAATAGCACAGATATCAAACCATCCTTTTTCTTTCAGATGCTTGGAGAAAGAGGCAAGCATCGCTCCCCACATTTCTTCATAAGCCGCTTCACCCGGTGCAGTTTTCACGAATTGCAAAGAGTTGGTTGCCTGATCGTAATATTGGAATGACAACTCCCAGGGAACCATTGAGTAACAATTAATCTGTTTATCAATGCCTACACTCATCATAAATTCCACCCAACGGTCGAAGATGGTATAATCAAAAGCCCATGTTCCATCTGCCCGTTTCATCCAGGTGACCATTGTATCAAAATAATCTTCTGTCTGACCATTCCAGGGTTTGTACGTCAAAGTCGCCGTGATAATCTTCTGTCCGGCATCTGCCAACATTTTCATTAAAGGACGCATGGCGTCGAAATGCTCCTGACTCCATAAAGGAACCTGATAATAACGTGCCACTGCATAAGGACTTTGCCATAAATCCAAGTGGTAAGCCCATTCCGAAGGTTGAGGAAGCTCACGGGGAGAAACGGTAATTTCCAGATTCAGGCGTTGCAATAAACGCGAGCCGTCATTGATTAATAACTCCCCTCGGTAAGTTCCGGGAGTAGCCGATTGCGGAATCCAGCACTGTACCCAAACCGGTTGAACAGTACGAGCAGGCAAAGCCATCGTTTTCAGGTTGGTATCAATAGGGTCGGCCACCAATAATGAATCATAATCCACAGATTTCCGGTGTCCGCACGCCCCTCTCCCATCTTTGTTCAATTCATCCGTCATCACATAACGGACAAAACCACCTGTAAATGCATCTTTGGGAAGAACATTTCCCTTTTTATCCTTGAAATCACCAAAGCTGAAATTCAGGTCTTTCAGTTCTACGCCTGTCCACACAACAGCTTGCGCGTTCACCCGTTCGCCACGCCAGCCTTTCAGGGAAACAGTCTGTTGTTTCTTCAACTGCGGGAGTTGATGTTTTGCATACCGGATATCTGTTGTACCCCAAGAGACTTGAGTGGAAGTCACCGCTGCCCACTCTTTATCAGAAGGTGCAGTAGGATCAGGCAACTCCTGATAAGTCAGTAAAGGGAACTTCGGTTGTCCTGTCGGAACACCGCATTGAGTTACTCCTTGCTGGGCAAAAACTGCACCCATGCTAAAAAGACAAGTCAGAGAAAAAATAGTAAGTCGTTTCATGGTTAGTTAATTAAATTAATAAAGGTTATTATATGGGGGAAAAATATTAAATCACATAGGGTCTACATCATAATAAACAATCAAAGATTTATAGCGTTCGTCCGCCAACATCTCGCGCTGGATGCGTAACAGCAATTCCCGCGCACGTCCCATCGGGGCATTCTGCTCAATCTTAACGACGATCTTTTTGATAAACAAAGTCTGGATACGGGCAACAGGAGGTTTGTCCGGACCTAATACCCGATTGCCAAATACTGACCGCAACTTATCCGCCATCACTGCCGCCATCTGATCCAGTAACGCTTCATTATGATTTTTCAGATAAACATATACCAGCCGATAATAGGGAGGATAATGGAACATCTGGCGTTCCGCCAATTGTCCGCCTACCATATCTTCATAATCATTGGCAATGACCTGATGAATGATAGGATGATCGATGCTCTTGGTTTGCAATACCACCCGTCCGCGTTTGTTCTTACGTCCGGCACGTCCCGCTACTTGCGCCATCAACTGAAACGCACGTTCATAGGAACGGAAATCGGGATAATTCAACATGGTATCGGCATTCAATATGCCTACTATACTGACATGATCGAAGTCCAATCCTTTTGAAACCATTTGCGTACCGATCAATATGTCCGTCTTTCCCTGCTCGAAATCTGCAATAATCTTCTCATAGGCGGAGCGGGTACGTGTAGTATCCAAATCCATCCGGGCTACGGCAGCTTCCGGGAAAAGAATTTTGATGTCATCTTCAATCTTTTCCGTACCGAAACCACGGTTCACCAGTTCTGTCCCCTCGCAGGCAGGGCAGGATTTCGGCAGTTGATAGGTATAACCGCAATAGTGACAAGTTAATTGATTGATTCCTTTATGATAAGTAAGACTTACGTCACAATTCTTACACTTGGGCACCCAGCCGCAGGTACGACACTCCACCATCGGGGCAAACCCACGACGGTTCTGAAAGAGAATCACCTGTTCTTTCTGTTCCAAAGCCTCTTTCATATATTGTATCAGGAGCGGTGAGAATTGTCCGACCATCCGTTTTTTGCGATGCAATTCCTTAATATCCACCGGAATAATCTCCGGCAACTGGATTTCTTTATATCGTTCTTTCAGTTGTACGAAACCATATTTTCCCTCTCTTGCATTCTGCCACGACTCGATAGAAGGAGTAGCCGTACCCAACAGAGTCTTAGCTCCGTACATGGCAGCCAGTACAATAGCTGCGCTACGCGCATGATAGCGGGGAGCGGGATCTTGTTGTTTATATGTATTTTCGTGCTCTTCGTCCACAATCACCAATCCCAGATTCCGAAAAGGCAGGAAAATAGAAGAACGAACGCCCAGAATAATATCATATCCGTTCTCTCCCAGTTGCTTCCTCCATATTTCAACCCGTTCGGCATCGGGGAATTTAGAATGATAGATACCCAGACGGGCACCGAAAACCCGTTGCAAACGCTCCGTAATTTGAGTGGTCAATGCAATTTCCGGCAACAAATATAACACCTGCTTTCCCTGGCGAATCGCTTCTTCTATCAGATGGATATAAATTTCAGTCTTACCGCTGGACGTTACCCCATGAAGCAAACAAACGTTTTTCTCCTGAAAAGACTGTACGACTTCATCAAATGCACGTTGTTGAAACTCATTTAAAGGATTTAATTCGACAATCTCCTTCTCCTGCTTGTCCAACCGGCCGATCTCATGGTAGTAGATTTCAAAAATCTTCTTATCCACCAATCCATTCAATACAGAAGGAGCCACATTAGCCCGCTGCAACAGTTCTTTCTTAGAGACTTCTTTCGGAGTTCCCGCTCCTAAAACACCAGAACACTCCACATATTTCATAAGCAACGCCAACTGCTTCGGAGCACGAGACAGGATATCAAACAGGATATGAAGCCGTTTCTCATCCGCTGCACCCGCAAGCCGGACCCGTGCCTCTGTTTTCGGTTTATAAGTACGTCTCAATTCCTCCTTGACGAAAATCGCTTCTTTATCGAGCAGAGACTTGATGACAGCAAGGATATTTTTGATGCCGCTGTCTTTCTCCAGTTTAGTGACGCACTGCTGCGAATCTATGGCAAGTAAGTCCAAAATACGTTGTTCACGTTCCGGCAATGGCGCATCCGCTTCAAAATCAGGATTATATTCAACAATCGTTTCACTCTCCAGTTTCAGGCCGGAGGGAAGTGCCGCTTTATAGACATCGCCTTGTGTACAGAGATAATAGTCGGCTATCCACTCCCAAAATTTGAATTGAGCGGGTAACAAGATGGGAGAAGCATCCAGTAATGCAGATATATCTTTCACTTCGTATTCCGTTGGAGCACAATAATGAACGTTGAGGACGATAGCCGTATAAAACTTCTTCCGCCCGAAAGGAACTACCACACGGCAGCCTATCTTCACATCTTCCGCACATTCATCCGGCAAAGAGTAAGTAAAACTCTTCGGAAGCGGAAGCGGTAATATGACATCTACATACTTTTTCATTGCAGCCACAAAAATACAATAAAAAAACGGGGATTTAAAAGAAGGAAGGGAGAACACTTAAAAAGAAAACTCTACTTTATACGAGAATAGAAGAAAATATATTCGAGAGTGTAACAAGATCATCTCAAACAAAAAAAAGAGTTTCCGGTTATCGGAAACTCTTTTTCATATACTATGTAAAGCGACAGACTACTTAAAAAATATAGGCTACAGATACTTGCCAAGTCTTAGTCTTATAAGAAGCATTTGTACCTTCAATATCAGCAGTATCGCCCAATGGGATATTGTAATTAGCCCCCACCTGCAAATGGTTCAGCAACTTCAAACCGGCGCCCACATTGATACCTACTTCAGCTTTCTTCTTATCAATTCCCGATTTCTTTTCAAAATCGAAATAAAAGTCAGGACCTGCAGCCAGATAAATACCTGCCAGGCTTCCCAAACCAATGGTATATTTCAGGTTTACAGGAATATCAATACCGTTTTGCTTAACAGTAAAATCTTCATTTCCTTCTGAAACTTTGATACCCCGTTGAGCAAAAAGCAAAGATGCATCTACTCCCAACCCTACGATTGGAATATTAAACTCTGCCATCGGGCCGATAAAGAAACCTGTGAAATTATCCTTTTTAAAGTTTTCGCTCACATTAGAGAAACTCGCCTTTGACAAGTTCAAACCTCCCTTTACACCAAAGTGTATCTGCGCCTGAGCAGGCATTGTCATAGCTATACATATAGCAATCATTAAAGCACCAAAAATCTTTTTCATAAATTTACGTGTTTATAATTCGGGACAAAGATATATATTTAGATTAAATAAACACAAATTCTTGGTTGTTTGTTCATTTAAAGACGTCGTTTCCCCTCCTGACGAACTAATAAGAATTTCTTATAAGTTCGATTTTATCCAATTGGTACGGTTATGAAGCAATTGATATTTTAGCAAATAAGTATTAAATTAATCCGATTTTACTTCCTGATTTTCATACAGATTCTTTTCAGCCAACAGGTACAGCAAGTAGTCTGCCCCAAGACGAGTTCTTTTTCCAACTTCCGCAACCGGTCGCATTGTTTCAGCCATTTGACTTGTAAGGTATCATAGAGGATTCCGGCTGCTTTATATCTTGTGATTTCTTTATCTTGTTTGCCTAAGAGTGATAGGTATATTGAACAAAGTTTTGACTTATCTATGCAATATCGTTCCAGTTTTTCGATATACATCAAGGTAGCTCCTTTTTCATTTCGACTCATAAACTCCTGAACACTGTCATCACTGATGATGTCAATGCCCGGCCTTTCGTAGTCCACAGTGATTTCTCGCATTTCTACCAAGACCCAGAGATATTCTGTCTCGAATCCGTACTTTGCAGCTGCCTCTTCTATACTAATCCATTGTGCCATAGCGTTTGTTTTTTCATGTGTGATACAAATAAGGGATGAATAATATTTTATTCATATATATTAGTACAACGAGCATCCACGCTTTTTTGCAGTCCGCCGGGTGGGGATTGGCTAGGTTAAATTGGGGCAATTTATAACCGGCCGAATACAAGAAAGACGCAGATGCTGCTGTACCATTATCTGCTTCCAAGGCTAGCAATACCCGCGCAAAAGATAATGATGACAGCAGACACCCACGTCAATCGTTTATATATAACACATCTCTTACGAATATGTTGATATACATCCGTTCACGTGGAGTATCTGCCGTATCATCTCTCTTTGCTTAGATTTGCTATTCTGGAAGCGAGAGATAATACGCTTTTACTCCAATAAGGAAATAAAAACCGCTTTCTGCCTATTCCATCACGCTGATGGGCTGAAAGCGTACGGCAAAGATATATGTTTTTTTTGAAATGCAGTCGAAATATGGAAATAAATACTGGAAGTTATGTATTAAAATGAATCTGACAAAAGACGACTCTACTTCTCGTTCTTGATTATGGAACTTTCTCACAAATAAAAGTTGTAGTTGTTTTTACTCTCACACCCTCACCCATTGGTTCAATCCCTTTATTCATCGGCATTACAGGTGTGAGAGTAAAGGTGAGGGTAGAAGTTACCCTCACACTACCCTCACGTTGCAAATGGCTTATCCATTAGGAAAGTTCCAGTTTCCAATAGTACGAATAAAAGTTTCATGTAATGATACTAATAGTTTCCCGGTGAGAGACTATAGTTTCCCCGTAAGGAAACTACATTTTTCCCGTAGGGAAACCATTGTTCCCCCATAGGGGAAACTTTAGTTTCAAGCCTGCGAACAGATTGTTTCACACCTCTAAACAGATTGTTTCAAGCCTCTAAACAAATTCAAGCTGCCACTGACCGGAAATTAGCCAACCAGTAATCACGGGAAAAACACAACTTACCCGACAACTGAAATCAGGATGAGCCCCACACAGCGTATGCGACTAGAAAGACGTATTCTTACTACTCTATGAGAACAAATCATTCAACGCTTCGCTCATGCTGGGATGAGTAAAGATGAAATCACGCAGGAAAGTATAATCCTGAGCTGTTTTCATTGCCATGGCAACTATATTAATGACCTCGCTGGCATCAGGCGCAAACAGCATACAACCTACTATTTTTCCCGTATTCTTATCAATGACAGCTTTCAGCAGACCGTCCGTCTCTCCCAATGTCTTTGCTCTCGGTATCGCCATAACAGGCAATTTCTTGATAATCACATCCAAATTCTGCTTACGAGCCTCATCCTCATTCAATCCGATACGTGCCAATGGAGGATCAATAAATACGGAATAAGCAACCGGATTACGGTCACTTGTTTTCCGCTCCTTATCTCCAAACAAATCTTCGCGGATAATCCGATAATCATCCAATGAAATATAAGTGAACTGCAAACCACCTTTCACATCACCCACGGCACGTATATTCGGATTAGTTGTCTTCAGATATTCATCCACAATGATCGCTCCACGTGCGTCCGTCTCCACTCCGGCAACTTTCAGATTCAGATCTTTCGTGTTCGGCCTGCGTCCTGTAGCCAACAATACGGCATCAGCTTCAAGTTCGAACACCTCATCAGTTTGTGAGTCAGAGAAAACAACGACAGCCCTATTTTCAACATGCTTCACAGATTGTACCTTCGCGTTCATCCGAAAAACAATGCCTTTTTTCTCCAATGTTTCTTTTACACTTGCAGCAATATCCCGATCCTCACGGGCAATCAGCTCCGGATAACTTTCGAGTACCGTCACTTGTGAACCGAACGAAGCATACATAGACGCAAACTCCAAACCAATATAACCGCCGCCAACAATAACCAGCCGACGGGGAAGATCGGTCAATTCCATGATTGAAGTACTGGTATAAACCAAAGAATTGTCCGCAACTCCTTCAATAGGCGGAATTATTGTTTCCGCTCCGGTGTTGATAATTATTTGCTTTGATGTCAACCATATTTCTTCAGTAGATGTACGGACAGAAACCACATCGGCAGATACAAAAGAACCTACACCTGTATAAACTGTTACATTAGGATGATCCGCCAGATTATGGTAATTCTTGCCTCTCAACGCACTTGTCACAGACTCCTTCACAGCAATAGCATTGCGATAAAACGCACTTCTTTCTTCAAATGTGGAGTCTTCCATACCGGAAGCAATTTTAGCCTGATGAACCAACGTCTTTGTCGGAATACAGCCGATATTGATACACGTTCCTCCATACATTTTATCAGAACGTTCAACAATGGCGACTTTCCGCCCACGTTTTGCAAACTCTGCCGCAAGGGTCTTTCCTCCCTTACCGAAACCGATAATAATAACATCAAATGCATTCATATCTATATAACTTTTAATGGGTTCAAGACTTGCTTATCAGGTTAACAACGAATGATATTGCAAAGTTCGTCGCTTTCGAAGTAATAAACAATAACCATTTCGCCGGATAAATTAGCAATTATTCCCATATAAGGTCAAAGTAATAAATAATCAAAAATCGCCGGAACAGATCAATGATCTGCCCGGCGATTTCTCATCTTAAACCAATCTCCACTTACTATATATCAATCAACGATTCGGGTGAATGTCCAACTTCACCGGTTTAATCATATTCTCCGGTTTTAAGATAGTATCCAAGTCTTCTTTGGAAAGAATGTTATGCTCCAAAACAAGTTCATAAACTCCCTTCCCGGTTTCCAATGCTTCTTTGGCTATTTTGGTAGAGTTCTTATATCCGATCACCGGATTCAGGGCTGTCACTACTCCGATACTGTTATGCACATCTCTCCTGCATTTTTCTTCATTAGCCGTAATGCCGTCGATGCATAACGTGCGCAAAGTGTCGAAACCATTCATCAACAGATCGGCAGACTCGAAACAGCATTGTGCCATTACCGGCTCCATTGCATTCAGTTCCATTTGAGCCGCTTCACCGCTCATGGCTACGCAGAGGTCGTTTCCTATTACTTTATAGGCTATCTGATTCATGACTTCGGGAATAACCGGATTCACTTTTCCCGGCATGATGGAAGAGCCCGGCTGCATTGCCGGCAGATTGATTTCCCCCAATCCGCAACGCGGACCGGAAGCCAGCAACCGCAAGTCATTACATATCTTATTCATTTTAACAGCAACACGCCTCATCGCTCCCGAATAGCCTACCATGCAGGAAGTATCCGAAGTGGCTCCTACCAAATCGTCTGCAAGTTTGATATCCAATCCCGTAATCTTGCGCAAAGCGGCAATGCACTTCTCCGCATATTCCGGTTCGGCGGTAATTCCTGTTCCGATGGCCGTTGCTCCCATATTGACTGCCAGAAAATCCTGTGCGGCGAAATCGAGATTCTTCACTTCATGCGACAGAATACTTGCAAAGCCATTAAAGGTTTGCCCAAGCGTCATCGGTACGGCATCTTCCAGTTGGGTACGCCCCATTTTGATGATATGCGCAAACTCATTCGCTTTCTTCCGGAAAGACTCGATCAGAACCTCCAAATGCTTAACCAACTTCAAATGAGTATAATACAGTCCAATGTGGATGGCAGTAGGATAAGCATCGTTGGTCGATTGCGAACGGTTGACATGATCGTTGGGTGAACAGTATTGATACTCTCCCCGCTGATGTCCCATCAGTTCCAATGCCCGGTTGGCAATCACTTCATTGGCATTCATGTTAGTGGTCGTACCGGCTCCTCCCTGAATCATGTCTACGGGGAATTGCTCGTGATGCTTTCCTTCAAGTATTTCTTTACAGGCTCTCAAGATAGCATCCGCTTGTTCTTCTGTTAATAAGTCCAGTTCACGGTTGGCAACGGTGGCTCCCATCTTCGTAATAGCCAATGCCTGAATGAACAAAGGATATTCATTCAAATGAAACTTGCTGATGCGAAAGTTTTCGATACCACGGAGTGTCTGTACTCCATAGAGTGCACTTTCCGGCACTTCACGACTACCTATCAGGTCACTCTCTGTACGAGTTTTTTTTGATAAATTCTGTTCCATATCGGTTGTTTTATAGTAATAACGTTTTCGTTAGTTCTTATAATAACCAACCAACGATGTTATTGTTTTAATAAATATGCAAAAACTATTCAAAGACTTTTTTGTTGTAAATACAAGAAAAAGAAAATACAAAGAGAGAAATCACTTATCTTTGTTTGGAACTTAAAACAGCAATCTATGATATTACAATTAGCATTTGTTCTGACAGCCATTATTATTGGCGCACGCCTGGGAGGTATCGGACTTGGCGTAATGGGAGGCGTAGGGTTGGCAATACTCACGTTCGTTTTTGGTTTACAACCCACTGCGCCTCCTATCGACGTTATGTTAATGATTGCCGCTGTAATTTCGGCCGCTTCCTGTATGCAGGCAGCCGGAGGTCTGGACTATATGGTGAAACTGGCAGAACATTTGCTTCGTAAAAATCCTTCACACGTCACTCTGCTTAGTCCGCTGGTGACTTACCTCTTTACTTTTGTAGCCGGAACCGGACACGTGGCTTATTCCGTACTGCCGGTAATTGCAGAGGTTGCCACCGAAACAAAAATCCGTCCGGAACGTCCGTTAGGTATTGCCGTCATCGCTTCCCAGCAGGCCATTACGGCAAGCCCGATCTCTGCCGCTACCGTGGCACTTCTCGGACTCTTAGCCGGATTCGACATTACCCTGTTCGACATTCTCAAGATTACGATTCCCGCTACCATCGTCGGAGTTTTGGTAGGCGCCTTGTTTTCCATGAGAGTCGGCAAGGAACTGGTGGAAGATCCCGAATATCAGAAAAGATTGAAAGAAGGTTTATTCAACAATAAAAAGGTGGAGATTAAAGATGTCAAGAACAAACGTTCGGCAATGATTTCCGTCATCATCTTTATATTGGCAACTGCTTTTATCGTGCTTTTCGGTTCTTTTGAAGGAATGCGCCCCAGTTTCCTGATTGACGGGGAAATAGTCACCTTGGGAATGTCTTCCATCATCGAAATCGTGATGTTGTCGGCTGCCGCAATTATCCTGTTAGTAACGAAGACGGACGGGATTAAGGCAACGCAAGGTTCCGTATTCCCGGCAGGTATGCAGGCGGTGATTGCCATCTTCGGTATTGCTTGGATGGGAGATACTTTTCTTCAGGGAAATATGGGACAGCTGACGCTCTCTATCCAGGGGATCGTACAACAAATGCCGTGGCTGTTCGGTGTCGCCCTGTTTGTGATGTCTATTCTGCTGTATAGTCAGGCCGCCACCGTACGGGCACTCGTTCCTCTGGGTATCGCGTTGGGAATTTCTCCTTATATGCTGATCGCTTTATTCCCTGCCGTGAACGGATATTTCTTTATTCCGAATTATCCTACTGTGGTGGCTGCGATTAATTTCGACCGTACCGGGACAACAAAAATCGGCAAATATGTGTTGAACCATTCATTTATGATGCCCGGTCTGATATCGACCGTTGTGGCAATCGCACTAGGTTTGCTCTTTATACAAATATTCTAATAGATTCATATTATTAACCTAAACATCATTCAGTTATGAAACAATTCAAAAGCTTTGGACTGGTAGTAGTCACACTACTGTTTTCCGTAACTATGGCATTCGCCGCAAAACCGAATATTCATATTCTTGCTACGGGAGGAACCATCGCAGGTACGGGAAGCTCGGCTACCGGAACCAGTTATACGGCAGGACAGGTTGCCATCGGCACGCTGCTCGATGCTGTGCCCGAAATTAAAGACATCGCCAACGTAACGGGAGAGCAGATCGTTAAAATCGGCTCGCAGGACATGAACGACCAGGTTTGGCTGACGCTTGCCAAGAAAATCAACGAACTACTGAAACGCCCGGACATTGACGGTATCGTGATTACTCACGGAACAGACACCATGGAGGAAACTGCTTACTTCCTGAATCTGACTGTCAAGAGTGACAAACCGGTGGTATTAGTAGGTGCCATGCGTCCGTCTACCGCTCTAAGTGCCGACGGCCCGTTGAACCTTTACAATGCCGTTGTTACCGCAGCCGCAAAAGAATCGAAAGACAAAGGGGTATTGGTTGCCATGAACGGCCTTATCCTCGGAGCGCAAAGTACGGTTAAAATGAACACTGTCGATGTGCAAACTTTCCAAGCCCCCAACTCCGGCGCACTGGGTTATGTACTGAACGGAAAAGTGTTCTATAATCAAGTAACGCTAAAGAAACATACTACCCAGTCCGTTTTTGATGTCACGCATCTGAACGCGCTTCCCAAAGTAGGTATCGTGTACAGTTATTCCAACATTGAAGCCGATATGGTGACTCCGATGCTTAGCAACGGTTACAAAGGAATTATCCACGCAGGAGTAGGAAACGGAAATATTCACCAGAACATCTTCCCGGTATTGACGGATGCCCGCCAAAAAGGTATTCTTGTCGTTCGTTCTTCCCGTGTCCCGACCGGACCTACCACACTGGATGCAGAGGTGGACGACGCCAAATATCAGTTTGTGGCTTCGCAGGAACTGAACCCGCAGAAATCTCGTGTTTTGTTAATGCTTGCACTAACAAAAACTACAGACTGGAAACAGATTCAGCAATATTTCAACGAATACTAAAAACCGGACTTACTTATGAAAAAATGGATATTCATGCTGCTTCTGGCGGGCAGCATACAGGGAGTATATGCTCAAAAAACAGAGAAAAAGGAGAAATTCAATCCGAACACTCCCCTGTTTGAAGAGCTGACAGACGTGAAAAAGAAAACAGATAAATTCAATCTTTATCTGAATATGCAAGGGAGCTTTGACGCTCATTTCCAGAATGGTTTTCAGGAGGGTGACTTTAATATGCACCAACTCCGTATCGAAGCGAAAGGAAATATCAACAACTGGTTGTCTTACCGCTACCGCCAGCGCCTCAACCGCTCGAACGATGCAAACGGCATGATTGATAATCTCCCGACTTCTATCGACTATGCCGGAATCGGTATCAAGCTGAATGACCAGTTTAGTCTTTTTGCAGGAAAGCAATGTGCCGCATACGGTGGTATCGAGTTCGACCTGAATCCGATCGACATCTATCAATACAGCGATATGATTGATTACATGAGCAACTTCATGACCGGATTGAATGTGGGTTATAACATTACTCCCGAACAGCAGCTTAACCTGCAGATATTGAATAGCCGTAACAGTTCTTTCGACAGCACTTACGGGATTACAGAGGATGCCGAAGGCAATCTCCCCGATCTGAAATCGGGCAAAATGCCACTGGTTTATACATTGAACTGGAACGGTAATTTCAATAATGTATTTAAAACCCGTTGGTCGGCTTCTGTTATGAACGAGGCCAAAAGTCACAATATGTATTATTATGCTTTAGGTAATGAGTTGAATCTTGGAAAATGGAATGCTTTTGTCGATTTCATGTATTCAAAAGAGGATATTGACCGCAAAGGAATCATTACCAGTATCGTAGGTCGTCCGGGCGGACATAATGCTTTTGATGCGAACTATCTTTCGGTTGTTGCCAAATGTAATTACCGCTTTCTTCCGAAATGGAATGTTTTTGTGAAGGGTATGTACGAAACGGCTTCCGTAGGCAAGGCATCCGAAGGTATAGAAAAGGGCAATTACCGTACTTCCTGGGGATATCTGGGCGGTATCGAATATTACCCGATGGAAACTAATCTGCACTTCTTTGTTACCTACGTGGGACGTTCGTATGATTTTACTTCCCGCGCCAAAGTGCTGGGACAGGAGAATTACAGTACTAACCGTATTTCTGTGGGATTTATCTGGCAGATGCCTGTATTCTAGTTCTAAAGCCAGAAACCGTAGCTGGCAATATAAGAATACCCGATAGCCTTCTTGCAAAGGTTATCGGGTATTTTTATATACTTTTGAATGCCGCAGACAGACTTGAAGCGAACACATACTTCTTACCATCTTTGGACAATCAGGAATGGCCTTTGTCAAGAATAGACCGTCAGTATGGTTGAATGAGCGAATTTTCAAGAAGCGCATTGATTAGCCACTCATCAAGCAGCCTTGCCAATTCATTATTATTCAAATCCTGCATCAAGAAATGGGTATTACCATAAATACCGATCTTGGGCAACTCAACTAAGGTTGCGTTTCCCCCATGCCTATTTATGGCCTCCACGAATTTACGTCCCATTTGCAGACGTACACGCCAATTCTCGCCACCAAGATTCTCTGATGGAGTCTCCGGAATATAATCACCGAAATACATTACGATTGGAATCCGGGTAAGTCGCAAGAACTGTTCCATAGGAATAGCTACTCCAGTCGCCCCACCGGTAAGTCCGGCGATCGGATCGGGCACCTCCCCCTCGGGAAACACATAGCCACCCGGCTCATATGAAACGACAGCCTTGACATTCGGATTTTGTATAGCGGCCATCCATCCCGGGAAACCTCCCGCCGAATGTGTTACAAGGATATTGTCCCCTATTTTTTCCGTCAAGGCATTGATTGCCGGTACATCTTGTTTGTGATCACTGATATCGGGCGTCATCTCCCGGAAAAACTGCGATAGATAGGCTGAATCAGACGGAAACTGCACACCTTTGTTATATTCCGGCCAAATCCCGATACGCCAGATGTCAAACCAGAACATCTCATCGGCCAGCGGCTTGACCGTAGTCGTAGCAGATGTCCTTCCGGCACGGCCACGACCGGGAAGATCCATCACGTAACTGCTATATCCCCGGCGTAACATGAGAGTAGCGAAACCATCCCGCCCATCGGGTGTCATTTGCCAACATACCCCAGAGCCACCATAACCATGAACATAAACCAAAGGCAATTTTTTCGCATGGGCCGGAACTTGGAAATCCACGAAAGCATGATCCGCACGATAGCTCTGCCCGGTCTCGACTTGGGTAGCCCAACCGACAAACTTACTGTTGTCATACGTACCCGGACGCTGTATGGTTTGTCCTCCTACTGAGAAATGCCCTTGTTTAGCGATCACTAAATCCTGGGCATCTGCCATTCCAAACACGGGTATTAATAATGCTAATAATAAAATCTTCTTCATATTCTTCTGATTCATTTTTTATCCGTTAATTGTCCGAGCACATCACGTAATGGATCTGAACTCTTTTTCCCTAGGTTTATCTCTACGATATTTAGCAAAGCCGTAAGTTGCTCTGGCGTAATACCCAGATGCAAGCAAATTGACATATGGCCGTAAGCCATAGGTTCAACCTGCCAATACAGACACGGTCGCCAATTCACGCTCCCTATATGTCAATAAGTCGCGCTCAAAAAGGTCCGCGAACAGATGTTCCTTGAGGAAACGTTCGATCGTCGGGGCAAATACCGCATATCCGGCTTTAGGGACAGAAGCAGACGTACCCGATATTTCCGCCAGAATATCCCGTCCCCGCTCATATCGACTCCCACCGTCCTCGATAGCAGAGGCTTCACGACCCTCTACATCTTTAATTCCCATGCTTTTTCTCTCTTCAATGACTTGCATAAATGTCTGTATGGCTCTTAAGCTGCGAGGAAATCCACAATAAGCATAGGCATGTATTAATACTTCGTTTACTTCATTAACGGTCATACCGGATTCAAGTCCCTTCACAAGCGCCTGTCTCAGATGCGCCAAGTCTCCCTTGCCCGTGT
>OGPH01001707.1_pt1 | contig 15295 bp, 19 predicted proteins | sample 1552891 | NCBI WGS metagenome assembly OGPH01 (sample SAMEA2580272, study PRJEB22360) | human gut metagenome | biome: human gut; feature: human-associated habitat; material: faeces | place: Denmark | collected 2008/2010 | reverse complement strand
CCGGTTCATCCCACCCGCTAACATACTGGGAACGGCTCCCAGATTCTAGCATATATTCATCAAATATAATATAGTATACTAGCGGGAAACTTCTCTTTTTAATTTTATGTGATTCACTTAATGCAATGCAATGCCCTATTGTTTCACCTTCACAAGAACAAGTTTCAGTGGAAAACTTAAAAGAATAATCGGGGAATTCGTTAAGCAACACTTTTTCAAAACCCAGGGCAAAAACTCCATTTTTCTTTTCTTCCTGTGTTCTTACGATATAAATGAATTGCTGGTGATTCTTTATACACCTATTAACCACCCATTTTTGGGTGGTATAAGTTTTGCCTATACTTCTTTCACCGTTTATTAAATTGAAGTTGCGTTGATATGGCAATATTTTATTTATATCCCAGTACAATTTATACACCCCTATAAAAGTATAGGCAAGAATCCCGTTGGGGTGTTGCGCCCGTCACGGCGTAGCCCCTGGGAGGGAATCAACCCTTGACGTCCCAGTAAAGCCGAACACTACCCGAAAGTTTCGGAATCCTTGCCTTTCCTTTATTATACGATAAAAAGCGGGGGTTGTCAAGACCCAGGAAAAGGTGTATAATATAGGGGAAAGGAGGTGCCGCACTTGGTTTCAAATTTAGCAAAGGTTCGCATTTTTAGAGGGTACACCCAGGCAGAACTTGCCGACCGGGCGGACGTGTCGTTACGTGTTTTGCAGAATTATGAACAGGGGGCAAATAATATCAATGGTGCGAAGTTGCGCAAGCTGTGCAAAATAGCGGATGCTTTGGGTTGTAGTGTGCTTGACATATTGCAACCTGAGAAAGATAACTTGATAGTAAATCATTTCAAAAATTTTGAAAAAGGGCTTGACAATCTCCCCGAAAAGCTGTATAATGATTACGTTGAAACGGAACAGGAACAGCAGACGGACAGTATAGAAAGCTGGATTCAGTATCGTTTCAGAAATATTAAATAAAGGAGTATCAGAAAATGAAAGTGAAAATCCCTGTGACCGACTCTATTATTGGAAAGCTGAATGGCACAAACGTGGAGGAAGTACACACTGTAACAAATGTGGGCCACCTCTCCCCTGCAAAGGTAGTCAAGGAAAATCCTGGTTTTACCGTCATTAAGCAGAGCAAAGCCCATGCCGTGGCAAATATTCCAGATGAGATTATTTTCCAGTATGCCGTTTTTGAAAAAACCGCTGAATAAGAAAGGAGAAATAAACAATGGAAAACGGTCTGACTTTGTACAACGTAACTGCAAACGAAAGCGGAGCGCCTTATACCTCTCTTTTGGCAGAATCTGAGGATACTGCCTTGTTGCTCTATAAGGCTATGAATAACCCTGATGAAAGCCTTGGTGACCATATCAACGAGATTGTTACTATTCGTCACATTTTTATTCAGCCTGTAGAGTTGTCTAATCAGGAAACCGGGGAAGTTCAGATTTGCCCCCGCATCGTCCTTATTTCTGATGATGGTACTACCTATGTTACCATTTCCAAGGGTGTATATAATAGCCTTAAAAACCTTTGTGCTATTATTGGCACTCCCGAAACCTGGAAAGCCCCTGTCAAGGTTAAAGTTATCCAGCGTACCATTAAAGAAAGAAAAATGCTTTCTTTGGATGCTGTAGACTTTGGGGGCAATCTCAATCACGAGTAAAAGAATCTAGCATATATTCCCAAGAACGGGGGAGGGGCTAAACCCCTTCCCCTTTCTTGTCTTTATGGAGGTGTAATAAATGGCTAAATTACCATTTAACACATGGACGCAAAAGGACGCAGACAAACTAAAGCAATTAGTAAAAGAATTCAATAGAAAACGCCGTGAATTTGAAAGCCCAGTAACGCCACAGCCCCCTAAAATCACCTATGGGGAATTAAAGAAAACAATTTCTAGCAGGGCTGAATATAATCGAGTTATGGGAGTTTATGGGCGATATTTAAAACCAGGTGCAGAACGTCCATATAAAAATAATTATGGGTTGTGCATTACACAATGGGAACGAAAGGAAGCTATCTATGCTAATAGGCGTATAAACGCAGACAGGGCAAGGGCATTAAAGAAGTTAAATCCTTCTACAACTCGTGGAACTATGGGTACTGTGGAAGCAAATAATTTAGCGCCCCGCACGGATTTTACCGCAACTTATACGGGAGGGCGGGAAAATTACCTTAAATATTGGAAAAGCGCACAGAAACAAGCAAATGTAAATTACCGGGAAAACATGAACGCCGCATTAAAACAGAATTATTTAAAGGCAATGGCTAGAGAACTAAACGCCGCAACAAACTATAAGGAATTAAGAAAACTTGTCAACAGTTTAACGGTAGATGAACTAATGGAGGGTATGAGCGCAGACCCTGTACTAGGTATGGAGTTTGTATATAGACTTGACCTTTCCCCAAATGAACGTGTTGAATATATGTTAGATAAATGGGAGTATTTAAAAGACAATGGGTAAAAAACTGCTTAAATATGTAGCGGATTTTGAAACCACAACGCAAGAAGAAGATTGCAGAGTGTGGGCCGCTGGTATTTATTCCATGGAAAATGAAGAATTTTATCTAGGCAATGACATAGAATTTTTCTTGAATTTTGCTAATACCATGGGTAATGCAGTTTTTTATTTTCACAATTTAAAATTTGACGGTTCTTTTATAATTGACTGGTTATTTAGACATAATTTCAAGCACACAACTAATAGAAAGAAGTTGAATCCAGGCGAGTTTAATACTTTAATATCAGATATGAACCAATTTTATAGCATTGAAATAAGTTTCAGAGAGGGCCAGAGATCTACAATTTATGACAGCCTTAAAATTATACCGTTTAAGGTTGCGGTTATTGCAAAAAGTTTCGGACTAGAAGTAGAAAAAGGTGAAATTGATTATAGTTACCCCCGCCCTATTGGCTGGGAGATAACAAAAGAGGAACAAAGTTATATTTACCGTGACTGTAAAATAGTATCAGACGCATTAAAGCTATTATTTAGCCAGAATCTAACCAGAATTACACAAGGATCAAATGCTTTATATGATTTTAAGCAAACATTACCACGCAAATTTGAAAAAATCTTTCCCCCGCCAAAGTATGACAAAGATATAAGGCAAGCGTATAAGGGAGGTTTTGTCTATTGTAACCCATTATACCAGGGCAAGAATATAAAAGAGGGAATTGTATTAGATAAAAATTCAATGTATCCTTCTGTAATGCGTTTTGAAAAATTGCCGTTTGGAGAGGGTATATTTTATGAGGGAAAATATATACAAGATGATTTATACCCGCTATATATTCAAATGTTTGTTGCAAATTTTGAATTAAAAAAGAATCATTTACCGACATTGCAAATAAAAGGGGGACGTTTTGGTTTTTTGCCTACTGAATATGTAACTTCATCTAATGGGGATGAGATTTCTTTGTGTTTGACTAGTGTTGACCTTGAATTATTTTTAGAACATTATGACGTGTTATCAATAGAATATATTAGTGGCTGGAAATTCTCCGCTAAAGTGGGGCTATTTGATGAATATATAGATAAATGGTATAAAGTAAAAGAGGAATCCACAAGAACAGGAAATAAAGGCATGAGAACGCTTGCGAAACTAATGCTTAATGCGTTATATGGGAAATTTGCTACAACGCCAGAATGCCAAAGTAAAATCCCTTATTTTGATGAGGAATCTAATTTAGTGAAATATAAGCTAGGCGAAATGGAGGAAAGAAAGCCGTTATATTTGCCCGTTGCGGCGTTTATAACAGCATATGCAAGAGCGGATGTTATACGCAACGCACAAAAGAATTATAAAAGATTTATATATGCAGATACAGACAGCTTACACTTAATTGGTGAAGAAATGCCACAGGGAATAGATATAGATGATTATAGGCTAGGAGCCTGGAAAGTAGAAAGCCACTTTAAAAGGGCTAGATTTTTAAGGGCGAAAAGTTATATTGAATATATAAAAGAACCCCTCCCCCATTTTACCACAAATCCAAGGCCAAAAGTAAAATATCACGTTTCACATGAAACATTTAAGGAGCGGCTTTATTATGCGCCTATGAAAGTGACGTGCGCCGGGATGTCTTCTAGCTGTCATAAATATGTAACCTGGGAAAATTTCGTACCCGGTTCAGAATTTCAAGGAAAACTTCTGGCTAGTGTAGTAGCTGGCGGGACAGTGCTAAAGGAAACCACCTTCACAATAAAAGGTTGACAACCCTTTAATAATAGTTTAGAATAGAGATAGCAAAGAGAATGGAGGTGGACACCGTGGACGCAAATGGAATTATTGCTTTAATCCAGAGTGTTGGTTTTCCCATTGTTATGTGTGGTCTAATGACTTGGTATGTAAAATACATTACGGACAAAAACCGGGAAGAAATCGCAGAAGAAAGAGAAGCACATAAACAGGAAATGAACCAGGTTATTACAGCAATCAACAATAATACCATTGTTATTGAAAAATTGATTGCAAAACTTGATGTAGAAAGCGAGGTACGGAACAGTGCTTAATGGTGTAGATATTTCTAGTTATCAAAACAAGGTAGCTTATAATAGTTATGATTTTGTTTTGATTAAAGCCAGTGAAGGAAATAATTGGAAAGACCCAGGACTTGACAGGCATTTAACTGGGCTTTTTGGAACGACCGACCCCACACCGCAAGATACTAAAAATTATGGATTTTACCATTATGCAAGGCCAGAACTCGGGAACAGCCCAGAGCAAGAAGCGAAAAGTTTCTTGTCTTTTATTTCTGGGCAAGTTGGGCACTGTGTAATGGCTCTTGACTGGGAGGGAACGGCCCTCAGCTATTCCCCGGACTGGGCTTTGAAGTGGCTTGAATATGTGTATAAACAAACTGGTGTTAAGCCGTTGCTTTATATCCAGGCAAGCCAAGCGAAACTATCCAAGTATGCCCCTATTGCTAATGCTGATTTTGGCTTGTGGGTTGCACACTGGGGAGTGGAACAGCCAACTTATAGTAACTGGAAAAACTGGGCTATTTGGCAGTACCAGGGTAGCCCCCTTGACCTTGATTATTTTAACGGCAGTACGGCACAATGGAAAAAATACTGCGGATTGGAGGAAAAAGACATGGATGAAGCAACCGTGCGCAAAATTGCAAAAGAGGAAGCCGATAATGCAATTAAAAACTATTTTTCTAAATTGGAAAATGCACCGGCGGCAGACTGGGCAAAGATGGCTATTTCCTGGTGTATGGCTAATGGCGTGATGAACGGGGATGAGAAAGGGAACCCGAATAAATTCCGCCCTGCTGACCTGATTACCCGGCAGGAAGTGGCCCAGACAATGTACAACTATAGCAGGAAGATTACAGATAAACGGTAAAGGGGTTAGGCGTTTCACGTGAAACGCCTTTATCCTTATTTTATACTACATTAAAGGGGGTATAATAATGGCGTTACATGGGTGTGACGTTTCGACTTTCCAGGCCACAATGGATTTTTCTAGTTATGATTTTGTAATTATAAAATCTAGTGAAGGTATAAACTATCAAGATGAGGGAATGGAAAGGCACGTGCAAAGCGCTTTATCTACTAACACGCCTTTCGGGTTTTACCATTATGCAAGGCCAGATTTAGGCAATACAGGCGCACAAGAAGCCGCCAGCATGTTGCAATATATTTCGCCATATATTGGGCAATGTGTGATTGCGTTAGACTGGGAACAAAACAGCTTGTCTTACCCTATTTCCTGGATTGAGGAATTTTTAAATTATATTTTGGATAAGACAGGGGTACACGCCTTATTATATATCCAGGCTAACCAAGCAACGCAAAGCAAATATGCCCCTATTGCAAACGCCGGTTTTGGCCTATGGGTTGCGCATTGGGAAGTTGATGAACCTAGTTTTAGTAACTGGAACACATGGTCTGTTTGGCAATATACGGATACCCCCATAGACCTTGACTATTTTAATGGCACTGTAGAGGATTGGAACGCCCTAGCCGGTGGCGGTGTACAACTAGAATGGATTTACGGGAACCGCTATTTGTCACAATCGGAGATGGAAAATAACGCCCGTTTAGTGTGGAATTATTTTGGCTCTCTTGGGTGGACTTTAAACGCTGTTGCGGGTATGCTGGGGAATATGCAAAGGGAATCAACTATAAACCCCGGTATTTGGGAGAACCTAGACCCCTCCCAGCCTAGTGTTTTGGGCTATGGGCTTGTAGGATGGACACCGGGCACACGTATTACAAATTGGTTAACTTCTCATGAATACGAACTAACTAGCGGTGAGGGGCAATGTGCTAAAATACAAGAAGAATGGCAACACCCGGAAATAGAAGTTGTATGGCTTACAACAGATGAATACCCGGAAACTTTTAATGAATTTGTTTCAAGCCATGAAAGCCCGGAGTATTTAGCAAGCTGTTTCCTTTATAACTATGAAAGAGCCGGTGTAGCCGCAGAAGATGAGCGCAGACAAAACGCTAGAAATTGGTATAATTTTTTATCATCATCCCAAATTTATGTACCACGTTTAGACAGTGACGGGATAGAAGGTAACCCCATGTGGTATGATGAGAACCCGTTTTATCAATCTGGTTATGGTATGCCTAACTGTACCGCTTATTGTTGGGGCCGGTGGTATGAACTTTTAGGGGAACCGCCTGATTTACCTTTGGGGGACGGTAATTCTTGGTTTCCCACGGCCCAGGAAATGGGGGTATACGAAACAGGAGCATACCCAGGAAGTACGCCAGCATTAGGCGCAATTATTTGCACTTATTATGACATAGGGGGCCATGTTGCTGTAGTTGAACAAATAAACGAGGACGGCAGTATAGTTACCTCTAACTCCGGTTGGCAATCTACCTATTTTTGGATAGAAACGCTATACCCGGAAAATGGGTATGTTCCATCCTGGGCAGACCCTGGCGCATATGTACAAGGCTTTATTTATTTGCCGATTTCCTACGGCCCAGGCCCAGGCCCAGGCCCAGGCCCAGGCCCAGGCCCAGAACCGCCAACTTATCCAACGTCCCGTAATTTTATTTATTATTTGCGAAATCCCTGGTTGCATTTTCTACGCTGATATGATACAATAAAAACAGGAGGTGAAAGCCGTATGAAAACAGGAAAAGCCCTTAATGCGATTTTAGCTGATATTTGGGACAAAGCAGGGTTTGGCGAGGATATGGAAGAAAGCCTTGCCTTACTGCGTGACAATATCAGCGAAAGAGATGGGATTCTTCACGGTTACGGGGAACCCTGGGACGATGAAGCGGACGAATTCAATTTTACCGCCCTCCCACCCGTAACGCCCGACTCGGCCCCCGGTGAGGATTGGGAGGGAAAATACAACGAATTGAAATCCCGTTATATCAGCCGGTTCTTTACTGGCGGTGAGGGTGACAACGGCGAAAGCGATACCAACGGGGAAACCACCCCGGAGCAAGTAAAAGCCGACCAGAACGAGGACATTAAAAACGATGATGAGGGGAAAACCATTGATGAATTGTTTTCATAAACTAATTAAAAGGAGGTAAAAATAATGCCTAGTATTCCTGAAAAGAAAAATTTGACTGCAAGCGCCGCAGATGTTGTAAACAGTATCCGAAGCGAGGTAGGCGGCACGTTTGCCGACCAGGTGCCCGCCGCCATTAACGAAGGACAGGTACTTTCTGATGGTACTGTTGCCACCCGTGAAATGGCCCTGGGAACTTTGCGCCAGATTGGTAACGTTATTACTACCTTTCAGCCTTTGGCAAATGCTTTCCTTTCTGCCCTGGTAAACCGTATTGGGAGAGTTATTATTAACTCTAAGATGTATAGTAACCCCTGGGCAGGTTTCAAACGTGGTTTACTCGAATACGGTGAAACTATCGAAGAACTGTTCGTGAATATTGTACAGGCCCAGGATTTTGACCCGGAAACCGCAGAAAATGAGGTTTTCAAGCGTAAAATTCCCGATGTTCGCAGTGCTTTCCATACTATGAACTATCAGAAATTTTACAAAACTACGGTTAGCAATGACCAGTTGCGCCAGGCGTTTTTGTCCTTTGAGGGTATTTCCGATTTAATTGGGAAGATTACGGAAGCCCTTTACACGTCCGCTAACTATGATGAATACCTTGTAATGAAATATATGTCGTGCTATGCCATGGAACACGGCGCTTTCCATCCCGTGACCATTGCACAGCCTACCGCCGCCAATTCAAACAGCGTGGTTACTACTCTGAAAGCTACTTCTGAGAAGTTGCAGTTTTTGAGCGCTGATTATAACCAGGCGGGGGTTTATAACCACACTCCCAAAGGTGACCAGTATTTCATTATGACGGCTGATTTCTCTAGTATTGTAGACGTGGAAACCCTGGCCCGTGCCTTTAACATTGATAAAGTTACCCTCATGGGGCATACTGTTATCATTGACCAGTTTACTTTTACCACAAGCGAAACTGCACGGTTGCAGGAACTGCTGGGAACTCAGTACACGGCCTTGACTACTTCCCTTTTTGCGGATGTGCCTTGCGTTTGTGTTGACCGAGATTTCTTTATGATTTTCGACAACTTCCAGAATATGACTGAACAATATAATGGCGAGGGCCTTTACTGGAATTACTGGCTTCATCAGTGGAAAACTTTTAGCACTTCCCCGTTTGCAAATGCCGTCATTTTCACGGATGAAACACCCGCCGTTTCTGCTGTGGCTGTTACTCCTTCTGCCCTGACCATGGGTAAAGGCACAAGCACCCAGTTTACCGCCACGGTAACTAATGCCGGTTTTGCGTCTACTGGGGTAACGTGGAGCATTTCGGGCCAGCAGAGCGCCAACACCCGCATTGACGGGCAGGGGCGGCTTTACATTGCACAGGATGAGAGCGCAACAACAATTACTGTAACTGCAACCAGTGTGTTTGATGCCGGTAAATCTAATAATGCTACCGTAACTGTGAGCGCTTCTTAAACAAAGGAGGGGAATAGGTATGCCGGGAAGTTTTACAAACCCGCCCTATACCCCGCAAAATGAAGTTTATACTTTAATGGGCATTGAACTTTCAAATAATTACCAGGACACCTATTTATTTGATAGTATCAGTGCCCAAACTTCATTTTTTACGGGGAAAGCAAACGAAAGTGTAGACCATTACACGAATGTAACACCGTTCAAAATTAGTGATGGCTTCATTTTGTTACCTAACACAATAGAGCACTTTAATAGCTATAACTATCTGATGATGAAAAACACAGATATGTATAGTAATAAATGGTACTATGCTTTTATAACTTCATGTGAAATGGTAAACCCAGGAGTAACCCGCATAAATTTTGAATTGGATGTAATACAAACATATCAATTTAACTGGAACTTGCATCAGTGTTTTATTGAAAGGTGCCATGAATTAACAGACAGCCCAGGAAGCAATATTCTTGACGAGGGATTAGAGTTAGGCGAGTATATTATAAATGACGCAAAACAAACAGATAAATTCGACGATTATACAATCTGCGTAGCCTGTACTATGAATAGTACATTAGTAGATACAACAGGGGGATATTTCAATGGACAGTATAGCGGATTAAACATTATTTCTTTTGACAGTGCAAGCAAAGTAAACGACTTTATTTCATCCGCCACAAAAGCTAATAAACTAGATGGCATTGTTGCAATATTTCAAATGCCCTCTAATTTTGTACGCAGTAAAAGCAATTCTCCATCTACAAGTAGTGCGGCAGATGATGTATATACCTATAATGTAACAAGTTTAACATTAGATGGATACACGCCCAAAAACAAAAAGCTATTAACATATCCTTATAAGTTTTTACACGTCACAAATTTTATGGGAAACAGTGCTGATTATCATTATGAATGGTTTTCAAGCCGCCCACTATACCCCACAACAAACCCTAGGCAAGTAAAATTTGAAATTCGTTGTTCTATGGAAATAAACCCTACTGTAAAAATTATTCCTACTAATTATAATGGTATGGACGGAACTTCAATAGGCACTTTAAATAATGTTGACTATGGTTTGACGTTATCCGGTTTCCCTCAATGCTCATGGGTATCCGATACCTATAAAGCCTGGGTTGCCCAGCAGGGCACGGTTTCAGCCTTTGGTATGGATTTTTCTGGGGTTGACCTTGGTTATATGACCCAGGGTCTAGGAGTGCTGGGAAGTGCGTTATCTCTTAATGTTGGCGGCGTAGCAAGTGGCATTTTAGGCATTGCCCAAACAATGGCAAAGCAAAACGCCACAAAAAGCCTACCGCCCCAGGCGCACGGCGAAAACGCCAACGGCGCACTTTTTCAGTTTGGCCTTAAAGATTTCGGTTTTCAAGATATGAGCATTAGGCAGAGTTACGCAAGAGCAATAGACGGATATTTCGATATGTTCGGATATAGCCATAAACGCACAGAATCCCCCATGTTTTATTTAAATAATAGGCCGTTTTGGAATTACATTAAAACGCAGGGCATTTTAATTAGTGGCAATTTTAATAACGATGTAGCCCGGAAACTCGAAAGCATTTTTAATAATGGTGTTAGGTTTTGGCATGGTGATTATATCGGAAATTATAGCCTAAATAATGCCCCGCAGGGAGGTTAAACAATGGGCAAGAAAAAACGCCCCGCCGGTTTGCCAGGTATGCCCCGGCGAATTTGGGCAAGCGCAGAATTAAACAACTATACATTTAATGATTTCTACTTTAGGCTAAAAGCAATCGCCCTATCAAGGTTTAAATGGCTTAATATGCCTGACACTGTAGATATCCGCTTTCTCGAAAGGGCATTATTTGAGCGTGGGCAACTAACCTTTTTCAAGGATGAAACATTAGGGTATTTAGCCTTAAACTCTAACCTTGGAGGGCAGTTAAATGTCTATGATATACCGCTTGTACGCCAAGTATATACAAGCAATGGGACATATACCGCACAGTTAAGCCCTATAAACAGTATAATAATCTGGAACAACTATTTACACACCCCAACAGAAATGACTACCCGCCTTTATGCGTCCCGCCTTTATGAAATTCAGAGGGCTATTGACGTAAATATTAAAGGACAGAAAACACCTAAAGTAATTTTGACCCCACAAAGCCAGCGCCTTACCATGCAAAACCTTTTCATGCAGTATGATGGAAACGAGCCTTTTATTTATGGTGACCCGGATATGCTGACGGAATCTAAAATAAACGTGCTTGACACAACGGCCCCTTATGTGGCAGATAAATTAAATGTACTAAAACATGATTTAATGAACGAATACCTAACCTTCCTGGGAATTGAAAATAGTAACCAAGATAAAAAGGAAAGACTAGTGGCTGATGAAGTAGCCAGTAATTACGGCGCAGTTGAAGCGCAAAGAAACGCTTTTCTTGACAGCAGAAAAGAAGCGTGCAAACAAATTAACTCTATTTTTGGGCTTAATGTAGATGTTCGCTTTAAATCTGATGTACAAACAACCGTAAATGCGCCAAACATGGAGGGAGGGGAAAACGATGGCAAAGTATACAACCCAACTGAGGACAATAATTGAATACAACAGCACACCAGGAAAACCAATTACAGACAGGATTAAGGAAGCCGCCCCTAAAATCTTTGATTTTGATTTTCCTATGTGGCTAGAAAGCTATCGTGAAACCCTGGAATATAAAATTTTATTGCATTACTTTTCAAACGAAATCGGTTTTGAAACGGTGGGGTTGTGGAAATTGTATTTAAATCAGCGCTTAAATGAAATCATGCCGTATTATAATGATGTTTACTTGACCACTACAGACAAATTTAGTAGTGCTTACGACATGGACGTAACAGAAACATTACAGCGCACTTTGACAGGGGCCGACAACACCAGTACAGAAGTAAACGGGGAAAGCACAGACACCACGACAACAACCGCAACGGACAACACACAGCAATTAAATAGTAATTACCCGCAAGCACAAGTTGAAGGTAACCAAAATAATCTATTTTACGGAACTACCGGCACAAATGAGGATGCAACTAGCAACAGCAACACGCAAAATCAAGGCACAAATAAAACCAACAGCAAAAGCCAAGGAAATTCTCAGACAACCGAACAGCACACGATACAAAGAAAAGGTATCACTGGAAGCCGCACCCCGTGGGAAATTGCGCAAAGTTACCGTAACAGCATTATAAATATTGATGTACAAGTAATCAATGCTTTAAAAGATTTATTTATGATGATTTATTAAAGGGGTGTTTTTATGAATCCTTGCGGAAATTTCCGGTTTTGGTGCCAAAAAGTATTACCTTTAGTATATGACGAAAGTTTGTCATACTATGAGGTACTTTGTAAATTAATTTCTTACATGGAAAATATGTTTTCCACACAAGAAAATTTCCAATCTGCACTAAATAATCTTAATGAAAAACAAACTACCCTAGAAGAAAACTTTGAAACTCTAAATACAAATTTTGATGAACTTAAAAATAATATTAATCAAGAACTTGAAGCAATGAAAACCCTTCTTGATTCAATAAAAAATGGTGATTATGTTGACCTTTACCTTGATAGCATAAAATCATATATTGATGATAATTTACAAAACCTTGTAAAAGGTATAGTAAATTATGTGAGTTTCGGTTTAACTGCTGATGGTTATTTTTGCGCTTATATCCCTAATACCTGGGATTTTATAATCTTTTCAACCGTTGATTATGGGGAAGAATTGGAAGGACATTTGGTATTGGAGTGGTAAAGATGAATATTTTTAATGTGCTTATAACTAAAAGTACAATAAAAGAACTTTATTATAATTTTCCTTATTCCTATCCTATTTGTTTTTTGCTTGACGGAAAATCAAGTGAAATAAAATTAATTAAATTCAGAAAGGGGTAAATCTATTATGAATCCGCAAAACATTTATATTGGTATGAGGTATGTTCCTAAATATATGGGGGCATGGAAAGAAAGTACAGAATATGAACCACTGTCTATTGTACTTGGAACAGATGGAAATGGGTACACTTCTAAAAAGCCCGTTCCTGCTGGTACACCTACTAGCAATGCGGATTACTGGGCATTGACTGGAAGCGGTAATTCTGTTATTGATTCTGTATCAGAAGAAGTTAATTCAATTAAAACAAATGTAACACAAAATAGCCAAGATATTGAAGCATTGAAAGATTTTGACAAGGGATATAAAACAAGCAAAGAAGTAGGATTAAACGGTGATGGCGTAACAGATAATAGTGACATTTTCTCAAGTCTCGATGCAAATACCCCGGTTTCCCTCATGCCTGGTAATTACCTTATTAGTGGAAATGTAACCATTCCTTGCGCTGTGCAATTTTTGCCCGGTGCGGTGATCAAGTATAATGCAACTACACCCGGAACAAACTATGTCACTATGACGTTTGCAAAAGGCTTTTATGCCCCCGAAAACACGCAGATTTTTGATACCTACATCATCCCTAAGTTCGGTGAAAACAACGCAACTGTTAACCCTCGTTTCAGTTGGTTTGGTGGTAAAGAATCCAATTCTGCCCAGGTAAACGATAACATTCTTTCCTGGCTGTTAAGCAGAACTTTCCTCTGTCGTGAGGTCACTATTGAACCCGGCTCTTATTCTTTCACTGATATGAGCGCCGGACAGTATTTTACCTCTGTGTCCACTATTCGCACCAAAATTAGAGGATACGGCGCAAAAATTACAACTCAGGTAAAAACAGCTAAAGTTGTATATGAAGGTATCGAGTTCTCTGGCGGTGTTGAAACCAATGAAAACAGTATCTTTGAAAACTGTTCTTTCACCTCCCTTTTGACTGCTGGTAACAACACCACTTATACCAACTGTTTCTTCAATAACGAACTTTCTTCCCCCACTGGTAATTTTACCATTAACGGAGGACGTTTCACAGTTAGTAATAATTTGTCTATTTATTCCATGGGAACAGGCGGTAAAACCTGCATTAAAAACCTTTATATGGATTTGGGCGGTGTTACTGATCCTGTGAGCCTTTCCACAAGCAACACAATAGTTCTTGAAAATATCTTTTTCAACTCTACTTCTGCTGAATTAAAGCTTGACATTGGACAAAGCGGAAACATCGTTGTTTCAAACTGCATGTGTCCTAACGGCGTTATTACTGCTAATACAGCAATCAATAACTGCTGTAAAAAGCTTAATGCGGTTAACAGCTTTGGTAACATCGTAAATGGCAAACTTGAGACAAGCAAAAGCATTATTGGCTACACCCTCACTAGCGCCATTGGTGATGCTGGTCTGAATAAGGGCGTTAATTCCAACGTTGACCTCGAACTCGTTGAACTGTATTCTGACGGTTCCTATAAAAACCTGGGAACTGTAAACAACGGCTATGTGTTCATTTTTGGTGCTAACAAAGGCGCTTCTTATAACAACATAGCAAACACCATTACGCTTGATGCAAATGAAACTGCACAATCTGTGCTTGTTACCTTCCATTCAACTACACCCGATGAAGGAACAAGAGGTGCTTTCGCTTTCATGGTACTGCGTGTCAATCAAGCCGCAGGTTAAAATCGAGTACAAGTTATCCTTAACTACCCTCATAAGGAAAGCCCAGGAAATTTTGAAAATTTCCCAGGCTTTCCCTATTGACAAGCTACAGCAAAAGGCGTATAATAAGGGTACAGTAAAAGAAAGGGGAACCGAAAAATGAAAAAACAAGACTTTATAAGGGCTATAGAAATCCATAAGGAATTAGGGGACTTCAAAAATAAATTTTTTGAAATCTTCAATGGATGCGAAGCAAGTATTGCTCTAGCTGTACTAGATACAGTGATAGACGATTTAATAGGCCTAAAATCATTTATCGAGAAATCAATAGGAGGAAATAAAAATGGTTGAAATGATGATTTTTGCAGGATGGCTGCTTGTGTTGGCTGGTGTAGGTTTTATTGGAAATCATATCCCTGAAAAATTCTGGGATAAAGTAGAAAGGTTGTTGAAGTTATGATTATTAAGTACAGCAGAAACGAAAAGGAAACCAAATGCGAAACAACTACAGAGTTTTGGGCGGCTGTGGTTACGATGTTGCTAAAGGCTGATTGCGAAATTTTAGAGGTAAAGACGAATGGAAAGGAATAAGCAACTAAAAATTATACAGGCGGTCAACACGGAATTGCGCGAGTTAGAAAGGCAAAGAAACGTGTACTTAAATTTACTTCACAAAGATATTAGCGAGGATGCAGAGGAATTTATATTAGCAAGTCTAAGAGAAATAAATGAAGATTTCGTATACTTGGAAGAACTACAGGAGGAAGTATTAAATGGAAACAAGGATAATTC
>OGPH01001701.1_pt1 | contig 15343 bp, 10 predicted proteins | sample 1552891 | NCBI WGS metagenome assembly OGPH01 (sample SAMEA2580272, study PRJEB22360) | human gut metagenome | biome: human gut; feature: human-associated habitat; material: faeces | place: Denmark | collected 2008/2010 | reverse complement strand
AGCCTGTCATCATTATCCGATAATATCGGAAATGAGATTCTCTTATACTTATGGGGAGGACTATGTGGCGCCGCAGAAACTGGTGTCCGTCTGCGGAAGCAGGAAAAGGGATCTGACGCAGCTGCTTGGCCGTGGGGAGCATTTCCCAGCTTTTACCCGAAGCCGATATGGACAGACCGCTTTGTATCTGGGGCTTGATCAGAGGCCGGAAAACGGTCCGGTGAGCATTCTGTTCCGTTTGGAAGAAGAAAAGCATTTCGATGGATGCGGCGGCCTCTCCATGTCCTATTCTACCCGAAACGGATTTTCTCCTTTGAAATTGTCGGATCATACGGACGGGCTGGCGCATACGGGGACCATCTTGTTTTTGCCGCCTGCAGATATGGCTCTAAGGAAACTGGAAGGACAGGAAGCTTATTGGCTAAGGATAGAGGATCCGGACGGCAGCCTCGAGAAGGGAAAGAAGGGCAGGCCGCTTATTCTGGGAATTGAGATCAACGGCGTGGAAGTGGATAATGTGGAGACACAGGCGGAAACAGAATTCTACATGGACGAAGCAGGCCCGGATATGCGTTTTGCACTGAACGCTGGCAACATTCTTTCTCTGGATGTATGGGTAAATGAAACGGGGATGTGGAGTGAAGCCCAGATGCGTACTATGCTGCAGGAGACACCGGAGCGCGCAAGGGCGGATTATGATTTTTTTGGAAGAATCGAAAATTTTTATGTGAAGTGGGAAGAGGTGGATAGTTTTGATACTTCCCAGCCTTCTGATAGACATTACCTGGTGGATCGGATGAATAACCTTCTATGCTTTGGAGATGGGGTGCATGTGAGGATCCCGAGGATAACACAGGACGTAGCCTTTAAAGTGACGGTGCGCTGCTGCAGCGGCGAAGAGGCCAATCTGGAGCCGGGCATGATAAGCGGCAGTATGGGCAATCTGATGTTCGTTGACCGTATTTATAACCCGATCCGCTCTTATGGAGGAATGGACATTGAATCCATGGATAACGCGCTGCGGCGTGGTACAGATTTGATTAACAGCCGCAAGCGTCTGATCAGCGTGCAGGACTATGAAAGAGAAGTCCTTAATTTCTCGTCCGGCGTGGCGCAGGTAAAAGCCATAACCGGATATAGAAAAGATGGGACCCAGGATGCATCCTGTATCAGCATAGTCCTTTTGATGAAGGACTATAAAGAAGGTTCGTTTTCCTTCCGCTATCTGCGGCCTAGGCTTAAGGAGCATCTCCTAAAGGAATGCGAACTGTCCGTGAATGAGGAACGGCTGGATGTGGTGGAACCGCTGTTCGTGGAAATTTCAGTAGATGTATGGATTCAGGTGATGGAAGCAGATGACAGCTTTACGATCCGTTCTTATTTGGCTAAGGTGCTGGAAACATATCTGGATCCGGTAGAAGGAGGACGCTGGGAGATCGGCCGCCTTCCAGGAAAGGCTCAGATTGAACTGAGATTGAACATGGAGAAGAAACGTGCTCTTTTGAAACGGATGACAGTGACTGCTGCCTGGCAGGATGAGAATGGCAGGCATGAAACGGATCCGGAAGCCTTTATGGGTAATCCGTTTGTGGTGGTAAAAAGCGGCGTGCACAGGATACATGTGGAACAGAAATAGGAGATCGTATGTTAAATCCAAAGAAATACCCTTTAAAAACGCATGCGCAGGTGATGGAAGAAGCCTATGGGAAAATTCCTGTATACAGCAGCGAATGGACGAATTTCAATCCGTCGGATCCTGGAATTACAATTTTGGAGAACCTGACCGCTTTTCAGATTCTGCAACAGAATCAGATGGATACGGTGACGGATGCGGTGAAGGAAGGCCTTTTGAAACTTGTGGGATATACGCCTCGAAAAGGAGCTTGCTCCCGCGTGTTGTTGGAAGCTTTCGGTGTGAAGGAACCGATTCTTATGCCTGCAGACCAGCGTTTTATGGTGGGAAATATCAGCTTTGAGACCGCTCTGGCGGGAAAATTGACGGATAATCGGCTTATAGGCGTATATGGAAAGGATAAGGATGGATTCCATAATTACAGTTATGTGCTGGATGCAGATATTCCCGTCAGCGCACGGATTTTTACGCGCAGGCCAGCGGCAGGAATGGAATTATACCTGGTGCTGGAGAAGCGGCCGGAACCGCAGGAAATATTTCGGATCTATGCGAAGGTAGGAAACAGATATGGTAGGAACCCCTTTGGAGAAGATCGGTCAGGAGGATTCGCTTCCATTACCTGGCAGTGTTATACTCAGAAGGGGTTTGTAGAGATAGAAGTGGAAGATCAAACAAAGGGATTCCTGGAGGACGGAGAGCTGTGCTTTACGATGCCTCAGGAAGAGGCTGCAGTCTATGAAGAAGGCCCTTTGTCCGGATATATATGGAGGGCTGTGCTGACCGATGCGGATTATGATGTGGCTCCGGAAGTGCTGCATCTATCTGGCTTTTTATTTGAAGCCTGGCAGAAGGAAACATTGGCGATTACGCATACGTTTCAGAAGCCTTCGGAAGTTGTGCTTACCTGTACCATGATGGAGGAAGGATACGTCCGCGTATACTGTAAAGAAGAAAAGGGAAGTTCTTACCGGCTGTATGAAGAAATCACAGAACCGGAAGGGATGGGGGAAGGACCAAGGGGAAGATATTACCGCAGGCAGCGTATGGGCTACGGAACGCAGCTTTTTGTGTTTGATAAAGGGCGCTATGGGTATGGGCCAGGCCGTCTGAAAAATGCGGTGAAAGTCGTGGTCTACAATGAAGAAATGATGCGTAAGTACTATCTGGGAGAAGTGCTCGGCTGCGACAACCAGAGACTGGTTTTGCCCAGAGGGCATATTGTGCCGGATACCTTTTCCCTGTTAGCTGTCAGACCGGATGGCGATGGCGGATTTTTCTATGATTTTGTTAAGCCGGGCAGAGCGGAGGAAAACGCGTTGTTTTATGAGCTGGATGAGGAAGCGGGGCAGATAGTGATTCGGGATGCGGGAGATTATATTGCGGCAAAATTGTACCTTGCTTCCATTGCGGTTACGATGGGGGAGGACGGAAACGTAAGGCCTCAAAACGTGTTCATCCCCCAGGGATATGAGGATGAAATCCGGTTTACAAATCCGGCCCCTGGAAAAGGAGGATGCTTCCGAGAAAGCCTGGCTCAGGTAAGAAGGAGGTTTGTAAGTCAGTTATATGCTCCGGCAGTGGCGGTCTTGGAGAAAGATTATGAGATGTTGGCGCTCAAGACTCCGGGATTGTGTATTTCTAAGGTGCATGCCTGGATGGATCAGGAAAGAAACGAAGTGCAGATTGCAGTGCGGCCTAATACACAAGAACCCTTTGCCCGACTTTCTGAGCACTATCTTCGACGGATACAGGATTGGTTGGAGGAACACAGGCTGCTTTCTACGCGGATAGTGATACGCCAGCCTATGTATGTGAAGGTGCATGTTCAGGGGCGCATCTATGTGAAACCGCATTATGAGAACTGTGAAGAACAGCTGCGTGAAGTGATAGTGAAAGCACTGGATTATGTGAACGGCAATCAGGGGTTTGGGGAAATCCTGCGTTTTGAACAGTTGTTTTTGATGCTAGAAGAACAGGAAATGGTGGTTCATATTTATGATTTGTCACTCAGGCCGGAAACTTTGTCTTATGCTTCGGTAGAAGGGGCGGATCTTAGACCAGCGCCAAACTGTTTATTCTGTCCGGGGCAGATACGTTTGGAACTCAATACGTTTCGGGATGTATAGGAGGAAAATATGGCGGGGCTACAATATACCATTAAAAGAAATCGCCTGAGAAAAGCGTTCCTTGAGGGGATGCGTGTGGAGGAAGATGCTTTAGCCTGTGATGAAGGCGAATACCATGTGATGATCCTGAAAGCGCTGGATGGAGCTGTACCGGATTGCCCGTGGGGCAGGCTTTGTCTGGACGCTTCCTTGGCGGAGGGAAGCGTATGTTATCTGTATGCAGCCTCATCGAATCGGAATACCTTTGAAATAGATGGTAAGGAAATTCCTTTGGATGATTTCCTACAGGATAAAGAGATCGATTTCGGTAAAAAGAAGCGTTTCTTGAAGGAAATGGGAGCACTGCGCTTCATTAATGCGCAGGATGTTTTGCTCTACGGGTTAGAAGGGCGTTACCTATGGATTATGCTGGAGGTGATTGGTCAGGGCGGCAGCATCAAAGGATTGAAGGCACAGGCGCCTGGAGATAATTTTATGGGGACGTTTCCCGAAGTTTATCGGGAGAATAATAGTTTTTTCCATAGATATTTGTCCGTTTTTTCTACGATTTATAATGAATTTCAAGAGGAATTGGACCATACGGAACAACTGTTGGAAATTGACAGGGCGCCGGAAGGGCTTCTTTCCGTCTATGCAGGATGGCTGGGGATTGATGTGAGCGGAGAATTCCTGGAGATAGAGAAGATGCGGCAGCTGCTGCACGAGGCAGGATGGTTGTTAAAATGGAAAGGGACGCGAAAGGGCCTGGAGCGGCTCTGTGAGATTGTGATAGAAGAGAAGCCTGTCATCGTGGAGCGGAGCCAGATGAAAGAATATGTAAGAGGACAGGAACGGGAAGTTTATGATAAACTATATGGAGAGAGCCCGTATGACGTAACGCTTCTGATTTCTTCCCGTGTGAAGGAGACGAAAAAGGACTGTCTGCTGCATCTGCTGCGGCAGTTCAAACCGGCCAGGAGCAGGCTGCGCATCATTTTCCTGAAAGACGGCGATTCGCTGGACGCATACAGTTATCTGGACGGAAACGGACGCATCGAAAGACCCGGGCCGGGTGTGCTGGATAGTGCGCAAAACTTCGGTGGAATGGTAATCTTGCAATAAGAAATACAAAAATGGGAGGCCGCTTCTGCGGCAGATTGTGAGGAAAGAAATGAACATAGTTACATCTGATTGTGGAATGAATATCCGTCTGATGATTGAAGGGAGGGTGGATGCCAATACCAGCCCTTTACTGCAGCAGGCAATCTTAAACGCGTTTCAGAAAAACAGCCATGTGGTACTGGATTTTCTCAACGTACAGTATATCAGCAGCGCAGGATTGAGAGCCTTATTGATCGGACATAAGACGGCTGCTTCAAAAGGTGGCAGCATGAAGCTTGTTAACGTGTCGGGGATGGTGATGGAGGTACTGGATATGTCCGGGTTCAGTTCCATTTTACAGATAGAGTAAAGAGTGAAAGAAAAACATTTTCGCTCTCTCTGACTTTGTATGCGCGCTATAGCGCGTAGATGGGGACAGTCATGATTACGTTTGAGAACGTGACAAAAATTTTTCAAGATACAGGGACTAAGGCTCTGGATGGAGTGAGCTTCCATATTCCGATGAGAAGTTTCTGGTTTATCAGAGGGAAAAGCGGTTCTGGCAAGACCACGATCCTGCGGCTTTTGATGAAGGAAATTGAAGCGGAACAGGGGTGCATTCGTGTGAATGGGCAGGAATTGAGGAAGCTTGGAAGAAATAAGATTCCAGCCTACCGCCGAAGTTTGGGCTTCGTATTTCAGGATTTCCGTCTGCTCACGGATAGGAGTGTCTATGAGAATGTGGCCCTGGCCCGCAGGGTCGCTGGGGCGAGGGAAGCAGATGTGCGCCGGCAGGTAACGGCGGTGCTGAAACTGGTGGGACTGGAGGAGGAATACAGGAAATTCCCTTCTCAGCTATCTGGTGGCCAGCAACAGAAAGTTTCTATCGCCCGGGCGGTGGTGGGCAATCCTCCGCTGTTACTGGCAGATGAGCCTACAGGGAATTTGGATCCGGGCAGTTCCAGGGAGATCATGAGGCTGTTGGAAGTGATTAACCAAAGAGGCACAACGGTGCTGGTGGCAACCCATGATCAAGAAGCGATGGAAGGGATGGAATTCGGCCATCCATGCTTATGGCTGGAGGATGGCAGATATGCCGGGCGGACAGAAAATAGTTGAACCGCAGGTATTGCTCTGGCAGATCTGAAATGATACGAACAGCGGCTTTGAAAGGGTATGAGGAAACAGTGGGATGAATATGGATGCAAGATTTAAGGAAAGCCTGAGGCACATGCCTTTTGCTGGTTATGACGAATATATGGATTATCTGTTTGCTTGTGTGAATTTCAGGCTGTCGAACTATATTGAAGGTCTGATGGGCAAATATGATGCCGGGCAGGGAAATTATAAGAATGTGCTGTATCCGGATATTGAAATCGCCTATGAGCAGTGCAATGAAAAACTTATGCAGTTTGAAGAAGAAGGCAGGAGGCAGGAAGAAGGCTTCTTGACAGAAGCGTCTATTGGGGCGGATGACGCCCTGGCGGGAGAAGAATCGCGGGTAGATGAAGAACTGCTAAAATTGTTGGCCGATTTCAGCGAAAGCACGGGAGGAAAGAAGGAAGAGAAGGAGGAGAAAAGGCGGGAGCTGACCGTGGAAGAGATGTTTTCCTTTGTGGATGATCGACTGGCGGCGACGGATACCTCCCAGGTAAAACTTCCTTTTCATGATCTGTGTAAGAAATTGGAATTTGGCCACTTTACCATGTTTGCAGCAGCCTGCGCAGTCCTTTCTTCCACGCAGACAAGCTATGCCTCGGTATTTCAGATTGTCAATGAGAATGGGGGGCTGACCGCCCCTACAGTGGAGTCTGCGGCCAGGTTGTATTTCGGGAATCGCTTTTCCATTACCATGGCTTATGGGGAGATGTCCGTCTGCCTGGAGCAGCTGCGTCCGGTGATGGATTTGCGTGTGAATTCAGCTATGCCTTTTTCCACCAGCCTTTCGCCTGATAAACGGCTGATTGATTTCCTGTTTGGGAAAAACCCTCTGCGGCTGGATGAGAACTACTCCCGTTTTTTCCACATGCTCACGGACGATAAGGAACTGGATCCGCTGATGGCGAACAAGACGCAGCTGGAGGCCATGCGGATATCCTATGAAGAGGGCGTACGGATCTTTTCCTGGTATGGGGACGAAGGCAGTGGCAGGAAATTCTTTATCCGCAATTTCTGCAAGGAAAAGGAGATCCGTGCTATAAGGATGAACTGCAAGAAGTTGTTCATCTATGATTACAGCTTCGTGGAAAAAGCCTTGTGGGCGGTTAACCGGGAATGTATTTTGACGGACGCTTGCTGCTGCATGGATGAACTGGATTATCGGGAGGACGAGAAGGAAAAATATATCGGCTATATGGACTTGGCAATTTCAAGGCTGCGGGAGCACGATATTCTGGTTTTTCTGACGAGTCGGGAAAAATTGCCCATGAAGAGCGTAACGGAGGAGGACTTCACGGAGATGGAACTTCCCACTCCCAGCAATCAGGAGAGGGAAGACTGCTGGAAATATTATAGCCAGCCTTACAAACTGGCGGAAGATGTGGAACTGCCGGAACTGGCCACAAAATTCCTCTTTACGCCGGGCAAGATTAAGTCAGCCCTCTACCAGGCCAGAAGTTTCGCTACTATGAATCAGGAGATTCTGGTCAACCGGGCCAGACTTTTTGAGGGCTGCAACAACCAAATGAGTTCAGAACTGACCCAGAAGGCCACGAAAGTCAAGGCAAATTTCGGCTTTGAGGATATCGTCATGAACGACAGTCAGCGGGAGACGCTGATGCACGCCATCGATCAGATGAACTTCCGCAAGCAGGTCTATGATAATTGGAATTATACCAAGAAATACCCATACGGCAGAGGCCTTTCTATTTTGCTTTTTGGAGCACCGGGCACGGGAAAATCCATGTGCGCCCAGGTCATCGCTCATGAACTGAATCTGGAACTTTACCGGGTGGATCTGTCTAAGGTCATAGATAAATATGTGGGAGAAACAGAAAAATCCATTTCCATGATCTTCCGGGAAGCTAAGAAATGTAATGTGGTACTTTTTTTTGATGAATGCGATACATTGTTTGCCAAGCGTTCCGATGACGGAGGAAGCAATCAGGCGTCTAACAATAACAAGACCGCCCTGCTTCTTCAGGAGGTGGAGGCTTACGACGGCGTATCCGTTCTGGCCACCAACTACAAGCACAACATTGATCCGGCTTTCTTCCGGCGGATGAAATACATCGTGGAGTTTCAGTTTCCAGATCCGGACACTCGAGAGATGCTCTGGAGAACCACAATCCCCAAAGGGACGCCGTTGGCGGACGATGTTGACATTCGCTTTCTGGCGGAGCGATTCGAGTTTGTGGGAGGCAATATTAAGAACTGCATCTTAAACGCCGCCTTCCTAGCGGCCGCCGATGGGGACGGGAAGGAAGTGGGCATGAAGCATTATCTGAATGCGATCAAATATGAATTCGTCAAGACGGGGAAGGTATTTACCCGGGCAGATTTCGAGCCTTACGCTTATATGGTAGGGCTGGGGGATAAGGAGGACTGAAAACAATGATGAGTCGAATTGTAACCGTTAATCCTGACAGGCCGGGAGGATTTGAGCCGTTGCTGGCCGGAGTGCTGTCTGTTCCAGGAGTAGGGAGCCCTCTGGTGCTGGGGTACGAATTGAGCGGCATGGCGGCCGGAGTATTGGTTGCGGATTGTTTGGAACATTCTATCACGGTGCGATGGATCGGTGTGGAACGTTACTGCAGACGGCATGGTATCGCTGCGCGGCTTTTGGAGAGACTGTGTGGGTTGGCCATAGAGCAGGGAGTGGAATGGATTGACGCCATCGCTTGCCTGCCAATGGAAGAACTTGGAGCGGCCGAGGCTCTGCTGGAACTGAACGGATTTGAACGTATGGAGATGAACCCCGTATACCATTTTCCTTTGGAAGCGGTACTTCGCGGGCCTTTGGCTGCGGCAGCTTTAAGAAGCAATTCACATGTGCGTCCGTTGGCGGAAATGGAAGGCCAGCCAGCTTTACGGGAGTTCAACCGGCACATAGAAACCGAGGAAGGGATGCCCTATCCGGCGGCGGATCCGGCTAAGCTGCTGAAGGAGAGCCGCGTCTGGTACGAGAATGGGAAGATTACCGGCTGCGTACTGTTGGCGCCCTGCGGGGACGGGGTTGAGTTGCGCTGGCTGTACGGACAGGGGACAGAGGCTCTCCTTGGGCTTTTAGCCGGAGCGTCCGCCGCGTTGGCTGAGAGCTATCCGCCGCAGACATTAATCCACATGGCCGCGATGGTTCAAAGCGCCGAAGGCCTGGCCCGTAAGCTGGCGGGGGAACAGCTCATTGAGGAAGCGCCTGTGATCCGCTTTGAGCGTCGGTTGCTTTGATGAAGGGGAGCGGATGAGGCCTATAGCCGGGTGGGAAACGACCCGCGTTCTTATAAGCGCTATTTTAAGAAATTGGCTGTTATGGCAGAGAATTATTTTTCTAGGTGAAAAGGAGGGAGCACAGCATGGATGAGAATACATTGCAGAGGCAACGCCAAGAGGCAGAAGTAATACAGGTGCAACAGATACAGCAGGAGCAACAGGTACAGCAAGCGCAACAGGTACAACAGGCACAACAGGTGCAGATGGGCGGGCAGATTATGACGCACAGGAATATTGGGAATATACCGTCTGCAACGGGGGACGAAGAACCTGCGCCAGGAGAATTCCGGGAGCTGTCTAAAGAAGAACTGGCATCTCTGTCGAAGAAAGAGCGGAAACTATATAAGCAGCGCCAGGAGGAGGAAGAACGCAGACGCCTGGAACAGGAAGAGGCAAGAATAAAGGAAGAAGAGCGCCGTCAGAGGGAGGAAGAGGAGAGAAAAGAGGAACGCGTCCGTCAGGAACGCCGCCGGCTGATTCTAGAGGACGATGCGGTTAGGGAACTGCTGGTAGCCTGTATTCAGGAAAAGGACCCGCAGCAAGCATTAAAGCGGGCGGAGGAATTCATACATGCCGCTTCAGTGAAACTGGTGGATACGGATAAGAAAATCGCTGAGGGGCACAGGAGTACGACGAAGTATACAACGATGATCATACCTTTCCGTATGGTTGTGCTGACTCAGATAGAAGACGCGGATGCCGCAGAGGAACTGTATGAAAAAACCAAAGAACATGAGGCGGCCTTCGAGGAACTTCAGAAAGAGAGGGTGGTCATGAGCGTAGCCATACAGGAAATCTTGGAAATCCTCAAGGAAGAGAGCATGAATTTGCCTCTCCTGGAAAAGGCCACCCAACGTCTGTCTGAACAGTTCGATGAGAAAAACAGCAAACAGAGGAGACAATGGAACGATTTTGAGGCAGCAGTTGCAAAAAATGTCAATATGACCTTTGCAGGGGAAGGGGGGAACGTGTTCCGTTCAGGAGGTCCGTTCCGTTATCTGTTAAAAAAGGAAACACAGCAGAAATTTAGGCAGAAGATGGAGGAAAAGATGCGTGCGGATGCCGCGCTTTCTGAAGAAGACGCTCTGAAAGAGGTATGCAGGGAGCATAAGGAGGAACTGAAAGAAGAGGCGGTAAGGCGCACAGAGGGAGAAAGCGTGGTATCCGGCGTATCCAGGGAGGACTGGAAGAGGCATGGTGGAGCCAGCTATCATTATACCCTACCTGCTGCACAGGCGTATGATACAGTGGGACGAAGCAACGGCTTTCTGTATGCAAAACCATGCGGGGACGGGTTGTGTGAACTGCGTCCTACATTGCCGGAGACGGTGGAGATCAATGGGAAGCAGATACCCTTGCGGCGTACCTATACGCTGTTCATTAAGGCGTTGATGCATGGTATTATGGATGAGAACGGGGATTTGAAACCGGGTGCGCTGGATTTTGCATGTGGTGTAAGGGACGCTTTTTCTCTTGTGTCGGAAATAAATGCCCAAAAGAATTTAATCAGAACCACAATGGCCGAGTGCCTGGATCAGGATGAAGAAAAGACGGAAAAGGTTTTGGAAGATTTATCCCAACTGATCCGCGTATCATCAGATGATGTTCCTTTTATGCCGCCGGAGATCCTGATGAACTTGACTTATGCAGTGGATCGCATTGAGGCGGCCGGAAAGAATGCGTCGGCGGTTATGCGTTTTCGGAAAATAGAAAAGAATATGAGGGAGGAAGGAAGCTCTCAGGATGAGATCGACAGCGTGATGAACCAGTTGATCAGCCCTTCTTTGGTGGAACGTCGGTACAGGATGCGGGAAGCCATGCAGGATAAAGATGGAAAACTGACCACGGAGCAGGAAGCCCAGATAGCGGCGGTTTCAGCGATGTATGCAGATATGGATCAGGCGATTGTGGAAATGATGAAGATTCGGAATATGGATCCGGATTCCAGGGACGTGCCCTTACCGAATGCCTGCTCAGCCAATTCAGGATTTGTCAGAAATATCCGGAGGAATATTATGGGACATTCAAAGCCGGATTCTGAAGATCTCACCTATCGTACGGGAAAGCAGGCTGAGTTAAACCCAGAGCAGCATCTGGAATATATCATTAGCCACTTTGATGCGCTGAAAGCGGAAAAGCTGATTCCTGCCGATTTGAATGCAGGGTATTTCCAGGATCTTCTGTCGGATATGCGTGAGAGAAAACGTGAACTTACAAGGCAGGAACTGGATAGTATTATTATGATTACTGTACAGCAGAAGGAAAGCCCCGGAAAGTATGCATATCACAGAGCGGCGAATATAGGAAAAACGAAGAATGGGAGCCATATTACGACAGAAGGGTTTGCGGCGGAAACGAAACAGTATATGGTGAGTCCTTTTACTACGGAGGCGGCTGTAGGAATTTATCATGGGGAAGAAAAATCAGAAACCTACCTAGACTCTCTGGATTTTGTAAATCAGGGAATGGTGGACTATTATAATCATGACAATCCTTTGCCGAATGCGGAAGAAGAGGTCTATGTTGAAATAAAAGGAAAATTGGCGAGTAACCAACTTCCCGGAGGAGCGGTTTAATGGGATGGAGGAGGGATGAGTACAGACAGGGCAGATAAAGAAGGAGCAGGCAGCCGGTATTGATTTCAGAAATACCACCCAGAGCGTATGAAGAGAGAACTTTGTGATTGTATATATAAACGAAGGAGAGAAAAGACCATGAATGAAACATTAAAAACCCTCATCGGCCGCAGAAGCGTCCGCTCTTATAAAAAAGATCAGGTACCTGAAGAGATCCTGGAACAGATCCTTGAGGCCGGAACGTATGCGCCAAGCGGTATGGGGCTGCAGCCGGCGGTTATGGTTGTCGTTCAGGATGCGCAGACAATCGCCAGAATGTCCGCAATGAATGCGGCGGTCATGGGCGGGAGCGGAGATCCTTTCTATGGGGCGCCTACCGTGGTGGTGGTGTTTGCCGACAGCACGAAGAGCACCTATGTGGAAGACGGCAGCTTGGTGATGGGAAATCTGATGAACGCAGCCTTTTCACTGGGAGTGGATTCCTGCTGGGTCAACCGTGCGAAGGAAGTGTTTCTGACCGAAGAAGGAAAGGAACTGATGAAGAAATGGGGGCTTTCTGAGAATTATATCGGCATCGGCAACTGTATCCTGGGATACGCGGACGGGCCGCGCCCGGAGGCGAAGCCCAGGAAGGACGGGTATGTGATACGCGTATGATGGGCGGAGAGCGACGGAGGAGCCCTAGCTGGCAGTAGGCAGACCATTGCATCCCGCGTCCATTTCTTGCGCAGCTTCTCCGATTCATATTGGAGTCCTTTGCTGAAAAGATTGAAGCACGGCGGCATCCATGTGGAAATTCCTTTTATGGGTGCCGGTGTGGCTACCAGGAAATGAACAGTTTTGAGAATGATTTGCCAAAGGTTGTCTGCAGAATTTTTTTATATGAAAATAATCGATCATGGCCGAAACAGTTTTCTCTCATGCAGCTGAGACAGTTTTTCCTTCACTCACCTAAAAAGCCTTGCTATTAAAAATCCCCTATGCTATAATTAAAACCACGGGCAATGACAAAAAATTAACAATTTATAAAAGCCCGGCAAATCAGTACTTGGTGAAGTACTTTTAACACAACTAATATGGAGGAAGAGACATGGCAAAGAAAATCGTTTTGGCAGGCGCATGCCGTACGGCCATCGGCACGATGGGCGGCAGCTTAAGCACGACTCCGGCTGCTGAGCTGGGCGCGATCGTCATCAAAGAAGCTTTAAAGAGAGCGGGGGTTGCTCCCGAAGCAGTGGATCAGGTATACATGGGCTGTGTTATCCAGGCTGGTCTGGGACAGAACGTTGCGCGCCAGGCGTCCATTAAGGCGGGACTGCCGATCGAGGTTCCCGCTGTGACCATGAACGTGGTATGCGGTTCCGGACTGAACTGTGTGAACCAGGCTGCGCAGATGATTCTGGCAGGAGATGCGGACATCGTGGTTGCAGGCGGTATGGAGAACATGTCCATGGCTCCTTATGCGATCCCTCAGGGACGTTACGGATATAGAATGGGAAATGCGACGATGGTGGACACCATGGTAAATGATGCGCTGACGGATGCATTTAACCAGTATCACATGGGAATTACCGCAGAGAATATCTGTGAGAAATGGGGACTGACCAGGGAAGAGCTGGACGAGTTCGCTGCATGGAGCCAGCAGAAGACGGTTGCTGCTCAGGAAGCGGGCAAGTTCGATGACGAGATCGTTCCTGTAGAAGTGAAGAAGAAAAAAGAGACCATCATTTTCAATAAGGATGAAGGCCCTCGTCCTGGAACCACCAAGGAAAGCATCGCGAAGCTTCGCCCCGCTTTCAAGAAGGATGGTATCGTAACCGCAGCCAATTCCTCCGGAATCAATGACGGTGCGGCTGCAGTGGTTGTGATGAGCGAAGAAAAGGCCAAGGAACTGGGCGTAACGCCTATGGCTACCTGGGTAGCAGGAGCGCTGGCAGGCGTGGATCCCACTATCATGGGTATCGGACCGGTGGCAGCCACCAGAAAAGTAATGGCGAAGACCGGCATGAATATTGATGATTTTGATCTGATCGAAGCCAATGAAGCGTTTGCGGCACAGTCTATCGCGGTTGGAAAGGATCTGGGAATCAACATGGATAAGCTGAATGTGAACGGAGGAGCCATCGCTCTTGGCCATCCGGTAGGAGCATCCGGCTGCCGTATCCTGGTAACGCTGCTGCATGAAATGGTAAAGAGAGATGCCAAGAAGGGACTTGCTACCCTGTGCATCGGCGGCGGAATGGGATGCGCTACCATCGTGGAAAGAGATTAATCAGAGAATGAGAGGACGCGGGAGGATAAAAGGTGAATCCGGGTAACGGTTCAGACGGATCTGAACCGTTGCGAATTCCGCAGCCTCATTTACGGATGATTAGCGAACGCAGGTCCGCTAATCATTCGTTCTGCCTGCAGGTAACATGGATGGACAGTCTCATGAGACCAGCGGGAAAAGAGATGTCAGACAGGCTCAGATGTGAAATGGAAGAGACGATTCCATTTACCAAGAAAGGATGAGAGAGATGGAGTACATTGTATACGAACAGAAAGGCGCTTATGCGGTGATCACCATCAGCCGTGAAAAGGCGCTGAACGCCCTGAATTCTCAGGTGCTGGATGAGTTGAATGAGACGCTGGACGCTGTGAATCTGGATGAGGTGAGATGCCTGATCCTGACCGGAGCGGGAGCGAAGTCTTTTGTGGCAGGCGCGGACATCGGAGAGATGAGCACGCTGACCAAGGCGGAAGGAGAAGCTTTCGGCAAGAAAGGAAACGATGTGTTCCGCAAGCTTGAGACCTTCCCCATCCCTGTGATCGCTGCGGTGAACGGCTTTGCCCTGGGCGGTGGCTGTGAGATTTCCATGAGCTGCGATATTCGTATCTGCTCTGACAACGCTGTGTTCGGACAGCCTGAAGTTGGCCTTGGCATCACGCCTGGATTTGGCGGAACCCAGAGGCTTGCACGCCTGGTTGGCCCTGGAATGGCGAAGCAGATGATCTACACCGCAAGGAACATCAAGGCGGATGAAGCATACAGGATTGGACTTGTGAATGCGGTATATCCGCAGGAAGAGCTGATGGCTGCAGCGGAGAAGATGGCTGCCGGCATCGCGAAGAACGCGCCCATCGCTGTGCGCAACTGCAAGAAAGCCATCAACGAAGGCCTGGATGCAGATATGGACGAGGCGATTGTAATCGAAGAGAAGCTCTTCGGCGACTGCTTTGAATCCTACGATCAGAAGGAAGGAATGGCCGCTTTCCTGGAGAAGAGAAAAGTGGAGAAGTTCCTCAACAAATAAGATGAACCGCCGTACCGGCGTCTCCGAATATGACGGAGAACGCTTAACATAAAAGGTTTAGAAATCAACAGGAGGAAAGAAAAATGAAGGTTGGTATTATTGGAGCAGGAACCATGGGTTCCGGTATTGCTCAGGCTTTTGCCCAGACGGAAGGCTATGAAGTGTTCCTGTGCGATATCAATGAAGAGTTCGCCGCAAACGGCA
>OGPH01001694.1_pt1 | contig 15384 bp, 4 predicted proteins | sample 1552891 | NCBI WGS metagenome assembly OGPH01 (sample SAMEA2580272, study PRJEB22360) | human gut metagenome | biome: human gut; feature: human-associated habitat; material: faeces | place: Denmark | collected 2008/2010 | reverse complement strand
AACTTCAGGAGAAGTTGATGAAAGAGTACGGAATAGAGTAACTGGTAATAAGCAGTTTATAAAAATTGTGTGGTAAAAGGGAACGACCGCCAAATGGATGGAAAATCTGTTTGGCGGTCTTTTAAAAGTGAAAAAAACGGAAAAAAATTTGAACTTTTGCCTGCTATAATAGAAAAAAATATGGAATGATCATAAAAGAGGTAAATGCCAATTATATCAAGAAATTAAGTTAGGAGGCGGTTCATATGAACACGAAAAAATGGTATCATTTGTTCTTACTAACCGGATTTATGATGTTGGTTTCGCTGGGAATGTCCGTTAAAGCGGATGCGGCGACGATCATGGATCTGGAGAGAAAATTCCCCAATGGGGCATATTGGAATCATGTAGTTCAAAGCGGTCATCGTTATTCCAATTATAATGATGTAGGAAGCTGTAACAATCCGGACGGCTACACATGGACACCGTGTAATACACACAAGGGAAGTGTTGGAGTAGGCGGTTATGATTGTAATTCTTTTGGGGGAGGTATGCAGTGTAATGGATTTGCACGTAAACTTGCGTATGATCTGTATGGTTCAATGCATTCTTCCTGGGGGAGAGGAAATATCAATACATTGAAGAGGGGAGATGTTATTCATTATAAAGCGGCAGACACTGACCCTGGTTATGGACATTGGGTCATGGTTATTGGCAGAAGCGGAACAACTGTTACACTGGGAGAAGCAAACCGGGATGGAAGGTGTAAGATTAGTTGGGGACGTACACTTAATCTTGCGACTGTTACCAGTTATGAAATTTATTCTGCTCCGTATGAGGCTGCATTTGATGTGGCAGATACCCAGGCCCCAACGCTCAGTAATGTCCGCATCACTGATGTAAATGCGGATGGTTACACCGTTGTGTGTGACGTTAGCGACAATGTGGGAGTGAGTAAAATAGAATTTCCGTCTTGGAATATTGACATCCATCAAGGTGAGGATGCAAACTGGATTGCAGGAAGTGTTTCCGGGAATACGGCGACGGCGAGAATTCCGCTTTCCGCACTTAAATCAGGGGTGATCCAAGGAAATTATCTCACAGATATTTATGCCTGGGATGCGGCAGGAAATCGTTCTTCCATAAGATGTCCGATCGTATATATTGACCGGACGGCGCCGACATTGAGCGATGTAAGGATTGTTGAGCAGGATTCCAAGGGGTATATTTTGGAATGTAAAGCATCCGATGACAAAGAGGTTGACCGGGTGCAGTTTCCGACGTGGACCGAGGTAAATGGCCAGGATGATCTGGCGGCAGACTGGGTACATAATTCATCCATAACCGGAACTAAGGTGGGGGATGATGTGTATCGTTTCCGTGTAAATATATCTGAGCATAATAACGAATATGGCAGATACGTTACCCATGTGTATGTGTTTGACAAATGCGGAAACAATGTGGCGATACCAATTGACGCAAGGATTGTTGGAGGATTGGCGCCGCAGAAGATTTTGAAAAATGGAAATGCACTGCTGACCCTTTATAATGAAGATTATTCCTGGAATGATATTAATGCACTGGCTTCGGGTATGCGAAGCAGTCTGGCAGAGATTCAGGATGAAGAAAAAGACAAGGTAATCAAGGATTTTGTCGCGGACCAGATTCGGAAATATTATTACATTGGCGCAAGCATGGAAGAAAAAGGTAAGGCTTGGAAATGGAATAGTGGAAGTGAAGTGAGTTACACCAATTGGGGGATGAACCAGCCGGATTGTGCTGGAGATAATGAATTTTATCTTGCTGTGACGCAGCTAAGTGGTAAATGGAATGATATGCCTTCCTATTTTAATGATGGCGGATTTATCGTAGAGACTCCATTGGATATGAAAGCGGACGCGGAATTCGAATGCGATGGAAAAATAGTCAAATTTTACAAGGCATCTCTTCCTTATAAAGTGGCGCAGAGATTCTGTGAAGAAAATGGCGGATCGCTTGTAAAAATTGATTCGCAGGAGAAAAATGATGCCATTGCCAAAAAAGTAGCCGAAATCGACGAATGGACATTTTTCATCGGTGCGACAGATGAAAAAGAAGAAGGAACATTTGTCTGGCAGGATGGAAGTCCTCTGACTTACCGGAACTGGGCAGCTAACGAGCCGAACAATGACACGATATGCGGCACAGAAAATTATGTACAAATGTATCGGGATGGAACGTGGAACGATCTTCCCGGTTGGAAAAATAGGGTAGGATTTATTGGCGAATTTGACAAAGAACCGGCTCCGACGCCGACGGTCAAACCACAGGAGACAAAGGCGCCTCAGGAAAGTGCGGGACCACAGCAAACAAAGGCCCCACAAGCGACGAAAACGCCACAGAACACGAGTGTTTCTCAGGCGACAGCAAAACCACAGCAGACAAAACGGCCACAGACAACTTCCGGTACGCAGGCAAACAAGACTTCAAATCGTTCAAATGCCGGAAACGCATCTTCGGGAAGCAGTTATAAAACCGGTTCCACATATAAGAAAGTGATACCGAAGCGGGTAACCGGAGTAAAAGTGAAGAAAAGCGATACCAACGAGTGGAAAATTTCCTGGAAGAAAGTCAAAAAAGCGGATCATTATCAAGTGAAATTGGCGAGAAACCGTGCTTTTACAAAGGGGAAGAAACAGGATGACCGTTATTCTACGACAGACTATTTCTGGAACTTAAGGAAAAAGAAAACCTACTATATTAAAGTGCGGGCCGTTTATTATAATTATAATAATGCGACGTATTATTATGGAAAATGGAGCAGGATTAAGAAAACAAAGATAAAGTAAATGTGAACGGAAAAGAGAGCTGCCGGAAGGGTAAGAGGTGGCTCTCTTTATATTTCAAGGGAGCGGGTCGAGTAGTCTACAAATGCGGACATGATACTCAAGTAATTTTTTTTGCTGATCGGAACGGATTGGCCGGTGGACAAGGTGATCTGATAACGGGCTATTTTTACGATATGTGCCATATTGACCAGATAACTTTTGTGTGCCCGGATGAATGTGGAACTTGGGAGATCCTCTTCAATCTTTTTCAGCGTTCCGGAAAAGGTGTGATTTTCGCCGGAAGTTAAATGAACGGAAAGATCGTGTCCATAGATTTCAAAGAATAAAATATCGGAAACAGGAAGTGCCAAGATGCCTTCTCTCGATTTGACGTAAAAATTTTGCTCTGCATGTTTGTCAAAAAAGCGGTCAAGCGCTTCTTCCAGTTTTTCCAGTTTTGGTGATTTGATAAGATAATGCAGAGGAGAAACGTCAAAACTTTCCAATGCATAATCACTGCTGGAACTTAAAAAAATGATGTCTGTATCAATGCGAAAGGAACGCAGGCGGCGTGCCGTCTGAATTCCCGTTGTGTCTTGAAAGACAATATCCAGAAACAGGAGATCAAACGATTCTCCCTGCTCAAAACGCGAGATTAAACTGGAAGGAGAGTCAAAGGATAAAATTTCAAAAGAAATATTGCGACGGTTTAAGTTTGTAATTAAAGCTTCCTTTAATAAGGATGCAAACTGAGAGTCATCATCGCATATGGCAAATCTGTACATTGACCGGCTCCTTTCTGTCTTAAAATTAATGAACGTAGCCTCATGCCTCTTACGTGCAAGCACGACGATGCATGAACCTTCGTTCATTGATCCTGAATATCTGCATGTTGGTAACTATTCAGGACTTCCCCCATCTGCATATTCGCATTTCGAACACTTCGTGTTCTTTCCCGCCTTTGACAAGGCTAAAAATGCTCATATGGATGGGGGAGCCCTATTAGGCTCATAATGAACGCAGCCTCATGCCTCTTACGTGCAAGCACGACGATGCATGAACTTTCGTTCATTGATCCTGAATAGTTACCTTTTTATTTAGTATACGAAAAATTTATAGAGTTGTCAATTTGTTTGCAAAAAATTCTCATTTGTGTTACATGAGGGGATTTTATGAAAAAAACAAGACAACAGAGGATTTTTATGGTATAAAATAGAATAGGGTAATAGAAAAAATCGAGGTATAAGGAGGAAATGTGTATGAAGCATTTGAGAAAACGTTTGCTGGCGGTATTCCTCGCAGCAGTCATGCTAGTGACTAGTGTGGGGACGTCATCATATGCGTATGAAGCAGAGAAAAAAGGCAATTTGTCCGTAACAGGAAATGATGGAAAGACCATCGAAGAAGAGGAGTCCTGGGAGGAAAAATTTCCGAATGGAACATTTGCTTTTAAAAATGATTCCATAACGATTGAAGAAGGAAAAAATGTAAAAGAGCAGAAAATAACGATTTATCGTCTGGGTGGAACGAAAGGAAAAGCGACAGCAAAAGTGGCGATCACTCCGGCTGTAGCGGCACTTGATGAAGACGAAAAAGAATTGGTGTATGCCAATGCGGCATCCAATAAGGACTATACCGTTAAGGTGGAAAATCCGATCGGAACCGATGGGACGATGGGAAAACAACAGGTAAGCAGTTCTTATGAAGTTGTTGCAAAGAAAGCGGATGGAAAAGTAACACTCTCGTTGAAAGACGTAAAAGGTGAGTATGTCCGCTATTTTTGGCATGTAAAAAAAGATGGAAAATGGGAAGCAGTTTCCGGAGGAGAAACGGAAACACTTGTTGTAAGCGACCAGGATTTTAAACAAAATGAATATGTTTGTGTAGTAGAAGCCGATTACAAACTTAGTTTGTCAAAGACGACCGGAGAAGAGAGTTCACAAAAATTGTGGATTAACTTAAACAGCCGTCATATAACAGATGAAAAGCCATACGAAAAGGGAAGTTACACGGATGCAGCGCTTGATCAGGAAATGCCATTTAAGACAAGTTTCCTGCAGGTGGATTTTGAAGACGGCGAATGGGTAAAGGATATTGTTGTCAAAGCAACGGACGATGATGAGCATGAAGCGGAAGAACTGGCATCCTTTACCATTTATGATGTGGAAGGAGCAGCGTTTACAGAATCTGCCAACCGCTTATCAATGTGCATCAAGGATGACGAGGAAAAACTCGAAAGTACTATGGGATTTGCACTTAGTCAGATAAGGGTAGACAAAAGTACAGGCAAAGCGAAGATCAAGTTGAGCAGAACAGGAGCAACGCAGTATGTTTCCTCTGTGGATTACAAGACTGTAGATGGAAGTGCAAAAGCGGGGAAGGATTATGCTAAGGCAGAGTCCACAGCAAGTTTCAGTGGTGGTATCGAAAGTACCGAGATTGAGATTGAACTTCTGAACGATAACAAGAAAACAGAAGAAGACCGTTACTTTACGATTCAACTGAAAAATGCAAAGGGTGGAAATATTAAACAAAACGCGCAGGAGATCCGTGTCAATCTGTTTAATACAGATACGGCAGATAAGGACAATGTTGCGACCGCATCGAAGAGCAAAGAGGCGAAAGATGCATCGGCGCGTGTCAAGGAAAGTGACACGGCGATTACGGAAAACGGCAGCAAAGAAGTAAAGAGTAAAGCCGTTAAAAGTAAGAATAACGTTGTAGATTATGAAAAAGCTGCCGATAAATCCGGTGATATGAATGCACAGGAAGCAGGCAATTATTCTTATAAGATCAGTACCAGTGAATTGAAGAGCAACTGGGGCAGAACCTGTAACCTGACAGACAATTATACGGCACAGATTACAAGTGATGAGGGTGGAAACTCGAAAAGCGGCGGTGATATTTTAGTGGCAAAGCGTCGCGCAAATACCTATTATCAGATTGATGATCTGGTAAATATGTACAGCAGTATGTCAGGATCTTTCTGGGCGAAGACCAGCTATAGTTTGTACTGGGCAAGAGAGTATTATAGTGGACTGCTTGTAGGTATTGGTAACAGCAGTTTTGCGACATCATTGACAGAATATACTTCTGACAGTGGAGACGGTAACATGAGAAACCGCCTCAGTGAAGAGTCAAAGAAAGCTGCGACGACAATATATACAAGATTTGGAAATGGGTCAGAAACTAAAAATTTCCAGGTAAATCTTGATGATGTCGCTGACGGAAATAATGATTATCTTGCATTTAAAACAGCTATTACAAAACGTAAAGGTACAGTGCGGAATCGTGATTCAAAAGTAAACTCGGTAAACATTAATTTGTACCGCCGCTGGCTGAGTAAACAGACGACATTGAACATCAATCTGGGTGACAGCAAAGACAAAACCCGTATGGATCGTTCTTCCAGCGGAAATGTGACAGCAGTAAAAAAAGGACTGAAACCGGTTATTTCAATAGAAAAAGGTGGTTTTGATTCCGATGGCGATGGAAAATTCTATCTCGGAACAGAATTGAAGGTAAAAGGATCCGATAATCTCGGAGTTTACCGACTTGATAAAGTGGAATTGAAAGAAGGAAGCAGAAGCATTTCTTCGAAAAAAGGATTTAATAATTCTACGACAGTAAAATATTATGACAATGGTAGAAGAATGTCTACGACAGCAGATTATACTTTGAACTGTGAATATAATCGTTATCAGACATTGGAGATCAACTGTAAGACGTCTATGACGGAAAAAGATACCGATCAGGAAAAAGCAGATAAATTTGCTGCGATTGGAAAAAACATCAAGGTGGATGGAAAAGCAATCGATTTGAAATCCAACGCCGGAGAATATAGTTATACATCCTCTGATAAAGTGATCAACTTCAACAAGATCAATTTTGGTCTGAAAGATGGTACCAAGATTCTTTATGGGGATAAGGTGTACGATGGAGATTCGGATATTACAATTACAGATTCGGATATTGTATCAAACAGCATTACATTTTCTGTATATACACCGGATGCTGTCAGTGTAGTAAGAGATCCGGAAATTATCAGCGAGAAAATGGTAGCCATCTACAAAGATAAAGATGGGGATGGTAAATATACAGAAGCAGGAGACGGATATACTCCGATCAAAATCCTGAAAGCAGGCGAACCTTATCAGATTACAGATTTTGGAAAAGATGTTGTGATCAAGGTAGATTATTCGGTTCAGCCGGCCTCTTTGAATATTCCGCCGGGAGCGACAGGAAAAGAGACATTTCAGGTGGTTCCGGGATTTGTAACGACGCAGACCTCGGAAGAACAGAAAAAGAATATGACCGAAGAGCAGAAGTCCTATCGTGATATCGCGGCGAAGGACGGAAGCGTGAGAATGTATGGCGCTGTTTCGAGCGGAATGGTATCTTTCCTGTCCGGATATGATGCCAGCCCGGCGAAGATGAACAGCAAGTCAAAGAAATATGAGTGGACGCCGGACTGGAGAGGAAATCTGCGAAATGCCTATAAAAATCCATCGAAGATCAAGGTGTATGAGACCAAGATGCCAAATGGATTTACAGCAGCTTCTTCGGGGGAACAGATTAATGGATATCTCGGATGTCTGCATGGAAATGAAACGTATTATATCACTTCTCGTGTGACGAGTGGAAATGAAGAGAAGATTACATCGACCAAGCGAGGTGGTTTCTATACGGTTCCGGAGCCGGCAGCACAGGCTTTTGAATCCGAAGAGGCCGGAGCCGCTGAAGCTCCGGAAGATAAGGATGGAAAGACGGCAAATCAGCCGAGTGTAGCAAACACTTCACCGGGTGTGAATCTGCCGGAAATAGAAATCGGACTTGGTTATGGAACATTTATGATGGGGGACGATGAAATTGGATTTTCCGTCGGAACGCCTATCTTTGGTAAGAGTAAAGAGGGAGGCAAGGCTTCCGAAAAAGATGTTATGGGTGCAGAAAGCTTGAAGGAAATGAAAGAAGCCATGTCGGATCCATCCAATAATATCTTTAAACAATTGAAGAAAAATGCCGGTAAATCCGATGGTACTGGAAATAACGGCCAGGCGGCGAAGGCTTCCCCGGCGAAAAAAGCGGAAATTGATATTTCTGTCAATATGTCTTTTGTATGGAAATACAGTAAACTGACTGGTAAATATGAGTTTTCTTCCGCAATGATCGCATTGGCGATTGAGGGAAGTATCCGTTTGCAATATCGCTTCCAGTGTTGTCCGATCTTTTACGTATACGTTCAGATCGGCATGGAACTTGAGGCGCAGACCGGTATTGAACTGGAAAAGGAAGAAGTTAAAAATGCGGATGGAACGACAAGTATTAAAAATAATGTTTCGTTTGCAGGATTAAGTTTAAATCCGAGCCTATATGTAGAGGCCGGCGCCGGAGTCGGAGTTGATCTGGCGAAACTGGAAATTTATGTAAAAGTATCCGTCTCGTTTGCGTTTACGGTAAACAAGAAAACGCAGATAGACGAATTTATTACATCGGCGGCGGTTGGCTTCCGAGTGGTATTCCTGTTCTTCTCTTATGAAATGGACGTTGTCGGATGTAAGGCAGGATATGATGCGTCCCGAAAGGAGGACGGTGATGAGCCGTGGTTCTTCTCCTGGCAGGTTGCCGGGCGGGATATGGGAGGAACCGAAGAAGAGGTTGATAACGATGTGGCAGGAGCTGCAGTAACGGTTTCCAAGCCGAAAAATGTATTCCGGCTGCAAAATATCAATTCTTCAGATGATAATGCCGCACAGGACGATATGTCAGCACAGGCATATGATGTAGAAGGCATTGATGAATTTCAGGTAAGCGGCTATGGTAGCAATGCTTCTGCAGTAGAACTGGGAAGCGGTTTTGACAGTGCTTCGGATTATAAACTGTTGACTGCGGGAGATGAAAACTATGTATTATACACGGTAGGCCGTAAAAACCCGGGTCACAGCCTGAATAATACCCAGCTTGTTATGTCCAAACTTTCTACAACAAGTACCGGAGTTGGTGGAGAAGAGGGAAAAGATTCGATGGGACTTGTCAATCCGATCGATGAAACCTCAGCGACCAAATATATCGTGGTAGACCGTAAAGCAGGAAACGAAGAAAGCACCGGCGACCTGGATTATGATGCCATTGTAGAAAATGGTATGATCAAAGTGACCTGGACGTCTTATAGTGAAGAAGCAGCAAAGACGATTCCGGAAAGCTGGTCATCGGATAAAATGCTGAAAGCGGCCAGCCAGCTGGTAGAAGTAAAAACGGCAGAATTTGATACAAAGTCACCGAGTGAATTTACGAATGCCGTAGTTCTAAGTAAAGGCAATGGATATCGATTCCTTCCTTCCGGATCGACATCGAATGTTCACGTGTATGCCGATACCGAACCTTATACCGAGGCAGAACTTACAGCCCGCGAAAAAGAATACAAAGAAAAATATGACAAAGCGGCACAAGGAAACGATTCCAATAACGAATCCGGAACCGGAGATCCTTATGCAAAAGCAAACTATCAATATGCATTGACGACGGATTACCTGTATGGAAAATACTCCAAACTTCATTACAGTGTGAAACAGGGCGATGGAACGTATAAGACATACGATCTGGAGCCAACAGATGAATGGAAAAAACAGGGAACGCGCCTGGAAAATGTACAGATTACGGAAGGAACAGACAATGATTACTTCATTTCTTACACCACGGAGCAGAAGGATAAATACGGTGCCTCAGATGAATATGCAAAGATCAAGAAACTGTATGTTCAGAAGGCAACGATCCAAAAGCAGAATGTGGCAGTAGAAAGCGGAAACGTAGAGCAGAATTCCATGAAATTTGAGACGCCGGTTCTTTTGAAAACGCTTGTTGATTACGATGACAGCGATGAAAACGACGGTGTATATGTCGGCGGAAGCTGCGAGGAGAAAGTAGAATCTCCAAGCTTTACCAACTTGAAATTCCTTCATGGAAAATTGTCAGATGCCGGAAAAGCAGAAACGTTCTTGATGTACAATATGAATGGAATTACCTATGTGATCAAAGAAAAGAGCCTTGAAAATGCTTTGAACAGCAATAAGGCAGCGATCACGGTGGATCCATTGTTTACGGTAGATAAGGAACATGGAAACGCACAGGCAGAGGCGACCATCGGTGTAGATGGAGATGGAAATATCTCTGCGGTTTACACACAGACCGTAACCAATACGGTAAATAATGCCCTTTATGTGACGAAGTACGATCCGACGGTCAAAAAATTCGGAGAGGCATTTATGCTTGCGATGAATCATATGCAGGTATATGAGGATTCCGTATCGAATCAGTGGACTTCCGAAGATACGAGAGAAGCCTTCTTTGACAGTAAGAAAGGCGGCGGAGAAGACCAGTTTATCTTCAATGCTCCACAGATCGCACTTGGCAAACCGACGACGGAAAACGAGAGCGGAACATTGACAATTCTTACCAAAGGCACGATGACAAAATTAAAGAAATCCACGATGGATTTTGATGGGGAAAAGTATACGGAATATGTTCCTGATGCCAATAACACAGCAACTTCCGGTATTTATGCGATTACGTATGGAATCGGAGATCAGAAGATTGGAGAAGCATCGATCACATTTGATCAGAACAATTTTGTATCCGGCGCGGAACTGAGCGGAAGCGTTTCTTTCCGTAATACCGGAGATGTGGCGATTCGAGGAAGCAAGGCAAATTCAATCTATATCACATTGAAGGCAGCAGGCAAAAATGGCAGTGCGGCAGCCGAACTCGCACAGTGGAAAGTGGAGAGCAATATTCTTGCCGGACAGCAGGTGACGACGGAAGACATCGTGTGTAAAGCACTTCCATCGGATATCGCCGGAGGAAAGATTTACTTTGAGGTGCAGGAGGATCCGTCATATTCGGGTGCAAAAGCATTGAGTACAGCGGATGCTGACGACGGATGTGGAAAGATTGTTGTCGGTGAAAAAGCAGAACTTTCCATCGACAGTTTGGAAATTACTGCCAGCGACACATTGGAAAAACGAAGTGTAAATAATATTTCCTGCGTTCTTGCCGATGTGGATATGACAGTAAGCAACCTTGGTGTAAAAGACGCTTCCAATGTAAAATTCCAGGTAAAACGCAGTGCCGGAAAAACAGATGGAAGTGAAGATAAATATATTCCATTGGAGATTGGTGGAAATCTGATCTTAGGTGACGATGCCAACGAAACGCCTCTTATTGGAAATGGAAATGACGGTGGTGTATTTGATTATCTTGCGTACAGCGATACGTCGGGAATCATCAGTACGGATCAGAAGATTGCAGCAGGTAAGACACAGAAGATCAAAGGAAAGATAGTGATTCCATTGAGTGCATTTGATCCGGAAGACTCGGTAGGTGCCGCAAATCTTCAGTTTACTTTAAAGAGTGATGCCGGCGAGTATGAGTCAAGCAACAATACGGCGTATGGTAAAGTGGTACCGGCGACACGATTTGACTGTCTGGATAAAGTTTCTCTGACAGTAGGAAATCCGGTCAACTTTACCCTAGCGACACAGGCAGCGATGGATTCTTCGAAACGAAGCAATATTACGCTTACGGAAATGAAGATCAATAAAGACGGCAAGGCAGAAGTGGCAACAGATAATAAACTTTTGCAGAGTGCAGCTTATAATGTGAAGACAGGATACATTACCGTAACCGCGCAGAAAGAGGGCTCCGGTGTTTTGCGAATTGCAGATACGACCACAGGTTCTTTTAAGGATATTACATTTGTGGCAACCGTTTCGGGATGCAATATTCGTACAGATAATCCGGTATTTGAATTTACCAATGCCTTGCACGGAAAGGAATGGGAAGATACGGATGTCGGAGCTGTTACGCAAGGAACCGTACTTCCATACAATAGCGATATTTGTACCGGTGGAGAAGGCAATAGCTTTACATTTACGACATATGCGAGAAGTATTGACTTCTATTACACAGGCGATATCGAAGTATCCAGTAACAATAGTTTTGGTTTTGTAACGAAACAATACAGAGACCGCGACGGAGAAGAAGTAGCAGGAGAATACTACAAACGACACACCGTAGATTTCAACAATACTTCGCTGAAAAAACATACCGTTACGGTAAAAGTAATTAATGGCAGTGCTTCCTTTGACCGAATGGTGGAATATTATTCCGAGCGAAGCGAGGGGGATACCGGACGTGATGTACCGGAAGATAAGGTGAAACCGGTGATTGTGGTTGGAAAGACACTTCCGACAGGTACAACGAAACTTCAGCCGGGAACAGTTCTGGAAATTCCGGTTTACGCTTACGACGACGTGATGCTCAATTCTGTCAGCATCGGTGGAAACGGAGCAGATAAACTGGTAAATAATCAGTTTGCAGAAGGAACGTTAAAGGTTAAGAAAAATGGTACCTACCACGTAATCGTGGAAGACAGTTCCGGAAATATCACACAGAAACACATTACCATTGATTGTTTCGAAGAAGATGCAGAAAAGATTGACGAAACCACGGATGACTGGCCGGATGTAACATTGAAGCTGGTTGACGAGAATGGAAGCGAAATCACGGATTATACAACGGCAAATGCCTATATTGCTTACGATATTAAGGCAGACCGTAAGATTAAATCCGTAGAGATTCAGAAAGTGGATATGATAACTCAGAAGACGACGGATCTGGGAAGCGGCATTAAAGTAACAGGAACGCCGACAACGCTTTCTGACAGATATGATGTCAATCTTTTGGAAAATGGTTATTATCAGGTAAAAGTAACCGATTCCGCTGACAATGCGACGACCGCAATACTCAGCGTAGAATATTTGACAAAGGGACCGCAGGTATATCTCTATACAGCGGACAGTGTGGAAAATCAATTGTTTTACTGTGTTGGTGATGAAGACAATGAGATCCCATTGAAAGAAGTTGCTGTGTATGAAGGAAAAGTAACGGCAATGAATGAATCCGGTTCGATTGAGGTAGAAGGAAAAGAACCATTGATGCGTAAGTCTTACACGACACAGACGATGGATTCCGGAACAGTAATTCTGGATGAATCCACTTCTACCAAAGAGTTTACGATTGCCGCACAGGATGTATCCGGTAAATTGACCACGTATATTTATACGGATGAAACCTGCCTGAACAGCCTTGCTGTAGGTAGTGCGGAAGATATCGCATTCGGCGTAAAACTCAATGGAGAATTTAAACCATATCAGAGAAATTATACCGTGGATGTTCCGTATGGTTATCCGGAACATCAGCTTCCGGAAGTAAATGCTACCTGCGGAAGTGGAGCGACGATCAATAAGAACTGGGATGGCGATGTGTTGACGATTAAGGTTACCAAAGGCGATATGGAAAATACGTATACGATTACCTTGAAACGTAAAAAGTGTACGTGTGACATTTCCATCCGAACCTTTGATGATTATATCGACGTGCCAAAGACAGGCGAAAAACCTTCCCGGCAGTTTGATGTACAGACAGATGTGACACTTTGTGAAGTACACAAAGACCACGTTCAGGAAAATGTGAAGCTTTCTTATGAGCTTACAGATGAAGAAGAGAACACAACACCGGTAGAAACTGCATCAGTGGAAAGTCCGGTTTTGGAAAATGCGGCAGCCACGATTCAAGGAAATACGATCGCATTTAATCGTATTGACGAAGGTACGACACCAAAAGAGGTTCATGTCAAAGTAAAAGCGAAGACGGATTCCTGTGAACGGTCGAAGATCATTACGTATACAGTGCGCAATAAATACGAGGTCGGTCTGCGGGTAACCGAAGGCGGAGCGGTGCATTGTGGAGAAGATATATTGACTGCTCAGAGCGAGACGGATTCGGCAGAACAGCCATATCATTACGATGTGAATACCGGATTTGAATTGGAATTGACAGCCGCCGAAAAAGAAGGTTATGAATTTGCCGGTTGGTACGATTCCGGTGATAAACTTCTTTCAAAAGAGAAAGAATTTGTTTATACGGTAGGAAAAGACGAAACACTTCGTGCCTTGTTCAAAGACATTGTCAATCCGGAAGGATCGATCACACTGACCGATCTGAATGGGGTGCAGAATGTGACAAAATCGGACGAAGGCGATATCCTGGTTTCCTCCAAAGGTTTCCAAATGGAGATTACGGGAGAAGATAAACATTCGAGTGTAAAATCCATTTCTTACCAGATTGTAAAACGAGGTGAGAAACTGGATGAAAATGGAAAGTGGATTGCCTACGATGGCAAACCGGTTTCATTCGAAGAAGAGATGGATTTTGTAGTTTATGCGAAGATAGTGGATCAGGATGATAATGAAGTGATTGTATCCTCAGAGCGCGCTATGATTGAAAAATCTGCAGCGACCGTTCGACTCGCACCAAACTTTACCGAAGGCGCATTTACCAATAAGAAGGATGCTGCGATAGTAGCTACGGTACAAGAAGGTACGGCGGCATTGAAGGAAATCCGCTACGTTGTCAACGGCGAAGAGAATACCACAGAGGAAACGGTATTTGGCATCTCGGATCTGCCGGATGGGGAATACGATGTGATTGTTTCTGCAAAAGATATTTTGGGCAAAGAAGTTTCTGCTAAGGTATCTGTGAAGAAAGATGTAGCAGAGCCGGTCCTTTCAATTACAGGTGCTCCGACAAGTTCCGTCGAAAAAGCGACACTTGGTATCGAAGCCGATGGCGGCGTTTCCGGAATAAAGGAAATCCGTGTAAATGGAAAACCGTATACCGGAAAAACGTACGAAGTGACTGAAAATGGAACGTATGTATTCGAAGTCGAGAACAATGCCGGAAGTGTTACGACAAAGTCCATTACGATCCAATGTATCGTGAAACCGACGCCGGCACCGACACCGGCACCGGTTCCTGGTTCATCAGGCAATGCAGCACCGGCTCCGGGGGCAACAGAAGCACCGGCTGTGAATAAAGACCAACTGCCAAGAACGACATTTGTCCGTCGTAAGAAAATTGGAAAGAAAGGCATCCGCATTACCTGGAAAGGTGTACGTGGAGCACAATCCTACAATGTTTACCGTGCGAAGAAGGCAAATGGCAAATATAAACTGGTAGCAAATGTCAAAGAGAGTTGTTACACAAGCATGAAGAAAAATGCACGCAAGTACTACTACAAAGTTGTTGCGGTAGCCAAGAAGAAGGCAAACAACAGCGAAATGAGTGCATATGCGATCTCTGCAAATGTGGATGAAGCAGCAGCATCGGCGGCTCAGGCGGCAGCAGGAAGCACCGCAGCCACAGGAAAGATTAAAACCCTCAAAGACAAAGTTACCAAGGTAAAGGCAAAAGCCAAGAAAGGCAAGATAGATGTTTCTTGGAAGAAATACAAGAAAGCCAGCGGCTATATCGTATACCGTGCTGAAAGTAAATACGGAGTTTACGATGAATTTGCGGTAGTCAAAAAGAATTCTTTCAAGGATAACTATTCTGTAAAAGGAAGGAAATTCTACTACAAAGTACGTGCCTTTAAGAATAAGGGTGATGGCAAGATTTTAAGTGGTATTTCCAAGAAGGCAAGTGTAAAAGCCAAATAGAAAACAATTTGTGTATAATAACAGAACGCAGATGGGGCTGCCGC
>OGPH01001688.1_pt1 | contig 15451 bp, 14 predicted proteins | sample 1552891 | NCBI WGS metagenome assembly OGPH01 (sample SAMEA2580272, study PRJEB22360) | human gut metagenome | biome: human gut; feature: human-associated habitat; material: faeces | place: Denmark | collected 2008/2010 | reverse complement strand
AGATTTACTTCAGCTCGACTGCCCATCCAACCGGAATTTAGTTTTTCTATTGAGGATTATTATGTGTTCGTATAAAATCAGTAAATGAGGTGTTCTATATGAGTCAGATTGTTCGCAGTTTAGATCAACAGCAGCTAAAGGCGCTTTGTGGTGTTGTGGCTCATACATCTCAAGGATTGACCAAAAGCGAGTTGACCGTATTATTAGGTCAATGCGGAATTTGTGCCGTTGATGATGGCTCTTCTCGTAGTCAATGGGGTTATACCATAGGATTAAATAAAAGAGACTGGCTTTATAATTGCTTGGCGACGGAGATAAACAACAGCCACTCATTAAGTAAGGTATTTTCTTTCTTGCAGGCCGCATTAAATCCCGCTCGATACACAAGCGTTGACAGTAGGCAACAATATATGTATTTACTTGAAGAAACAAATAAAATTTTGCTCTTTGCCGGTTTATTGATTGACCAATGCGGAAGATTGAAAGAAGTTTCTCAGGCTCACACACTTACCGAAGTTGACCAAAGAGTAAACCACCTAAAGAAGGCTCTCTATGACCGTTCTATACATTCCGAGGTGCAGAAATACTGTGTTGAGGACTATTTGAGGGCAGATTATTATGATGCTGTGTTTGAAGCGGCAAAAGGGCTGGCTGAACGCGTTCGGCAGATTTCAGGGTTAACTACGGATGGTGGAACACTTTTTCAAACTGCATTTTCTCAGAACAACCCCTATATCTTTTTTAACGCAATGAAAACAGAAAGCGAACGTAGTGAATTCATAGGTTTGAAGGAGTTGCTTGAGGCAATTTTTCATTTGGTCAGAAATCCGGCAGCCCATACGCCGAAAGTTAATTGGAAAACTGATGAAACAAAAGCGCTTGACATACTCACACTCATATCGTTTGCGCACAAATATTTAGACGAGTGTCATCGCATCCCAGGAAAATAGCGGGAGGGTGTTAAAGTGGATAGACCTCAATATCTAAAATGGATTGTTAAAGAAGATGGCGTAGTTTTAGAAGATCAACAGCCATTGAATTGCTATAGATTATCCTATGAAATCGATGAGGACATCCTCTCTGATTGGGCACTCCATATTAGAAGACACTATGTTCCAGATGATGAATTAGAAGAAGATGCCTTTCTGAATGAATTAACTGTAGAAGAATATTTACGCCAATATATTATTCCTCAAAAAGGGGAGAGTTTTGGCCCGACTGCACGCTCTAATGACATTAGCGAAATCCTATTTGCGGATTTATTTGAGTTTGTGCTGAACTATGAAGTTCCACGGTGCAAGCAATACAACCGTTCTGGAAAAATGAGTCTGAACATGGCACAGACGTACTTGCTTACAGATTTTTTGTTGGTCCTAAAAAGCCGCACAAAAACGATGAACTTGTAGCAATAGAAGTAAAAGCACTTCTTTCTTCAATGGAAGCCAGCAAAGTAATCAAAGATGCTGTTGGTGATTCAAAAAAAGATGAGCATCGCTTTTCTCATACTTTGGATTACTACAGGAAAAAGCTTCGCTCCATGGGGAAAATATCAGAATCAGAACGTATAGCGAGATTTCAGCAAAAAACAGAGAATCCATACAAAACACTTTATGTGGGTGCTGCCATATCAAGTTTGCCGTCTATCAAGAAGAACGTTATTGTCGGCATTAAAGGAACCGATTTGGAATTGAAAACAGACCAGTCTGTTTTCTATGTCCACGGAGCAGATTTGATGTCCCTGGCACATCAAGTATTCGAGAGGTGTACCAGATGATTTTCTCAAATACTTCAAGCTATATGCTCAAATACCAAAAGGCAAAAGCAAAATTGGTAGAGTATGATATTCCAAATGAGGCTTATCCGAAGTTTCCATTAAATTCGAATGAACTATCCTATCCTGTTGTTTACATACTCTCTCGATATGCTGAAAGTGTCATTGAAAATAATGCAGTGGACAGAGAGGAGTTTTCGCCATATTTAGGAGTTGCTTCACAATACTTTGACGCAGCTGTGGGTGCCAAAGATCGTACGGCATATGACATCGATTTTTTGCTATCCGGAGCCGCGGCCTATTTTCTCTCTGATAACTTCGGGAGTGCCAAAGTGTTATGCTCTGAGTATTTTGGGCGAAACGATCCGGACGCTGCTGCACCTCAAAAAATTATGGGCAACTTTCTTGGATATCTCCTGCTAAACCGAGAGCTGCACATAAACAATGATACTCCTACTGGAGAAAAACTTTGCTGTTCCTTATTGGCGTATTATACCAGCGGGAAAAAGCCGGAAGAAATACAGAATATATTATTGGAGTATCGAAAAGAGGTTTATGCACACGATAATCCAATGGAAATATACTTTGTTGATATATTATATGCAGTTGTCATAGTAGCCTTGTCCAGATCGGCATGGAGTCTTCTGCCCAGATATTCAGGGTTGGATCTGTCCTTGTGGTCAGACTACCTTAAAAGCTCAAATGCTCCCAGGATGCTGTGGCCCGCTCAGCAGCTTATCGGGGAAAAAGGTATATTAAGCGGTCAGAGTGGAATTGTTCAGTTGCCAACAGGCGTTGGAAAAACAAAAAGCATCGAGTTGATAATTCGTTCGTCTTTTGCTTCTAATAGAGCAACTACAGCAATAATTGTAGCGCCACTACGTGCCTTGTGCAATGAAATAGCAAATGATATGATTTCTGCATTTGGGGACGAGGCTTTAGTTAACCAATTTTCGGATGTCCTTGAGGATGATTTTTCTTTAGAGATATTCCTCGACTTAAAACCGAAGGTTTTAATTTGCACCCCTGAAAAACTCAGCTATATCATTCACCACCAGACAGATTTTTTGGATGAAATCGGTCTATACATATTTGACGAAGGTCACATGTTTGATGACGGAAGTCGAGGGGCAGTTTACGAATTATTGATTTCTGAAATTCGGGAGCATATCTCAACGGAAGACCAGGTTCTTATTCTTTCAGCAGTGCTTTCTAATGCTGAGCAGATTCAAAAATGGCTTTTCGGTGAAAGCGGTGTTTTAGCAGCAGATCCCAACATTAAGGCGACTCCTAAAACAGTTGGGTTTGCATCGAAAACAACAGATATTCACTACTATTCAGATGATTCAACACAAGAGGATTTTTATGTTCCACGCAGCATAGAAGTTGTTCCATTACAAAAGCGTCCCAAGGAGAGAAAGCAACGCTATTTCCCAGAACTAACAGATGCCAAGGATATTGCAATCTATTATGCAAATAAGCTGTGCAAAAATGGGGGAACTGCTATTTTTGCTAATCGAACCAGTACTGTGCAAACTATAATCAATAGGATTATCGAATTAAAGAATCGTGGATATGAACTTACTGAAATTAAAAGAAGCAGTAAGACCGAAGAAGTGAACCGACTGGCACAACTGATGTCTGTTTATTATGGTATACAGCATCCATATACGATTGCTTGCCATTTGGGTGTTGTCCCTCACTACTCTAACCTGCCCAACGGATTGCGCCTTGCTGTAGAGTATGCATTTAGAGAAAAAGATTTGCGCCTTGTTGTCTGTACTTCAACGCTGGCACAAGGAGTAAACATTCCGATTAAATATCTTTTTATGACAAGCTTTATGGTTGCGCGCAATAGCATGCAGATTCGTAGCTTCCAGAATTTAATGGGACGAACCGCACGTTCTGGAATGTATACTGAAGGAAGTGTTATTGTTACCGATCCGCAGTTGTTCGACAATAAGAACGACCGAAGAAATGGCGGTAATTTCAAATGGAGAGATAGCATTAGAATGTTCGATAGTAGCGCTGCAGAACCTTGTGGAAGCTCAATCCTATCATTGGTTGAAGATATCATTATTGATTATAAAACGCGAGTAAGGGGGTCAGCGGTTGCACAATACATTATTGACCATTACAGCAATCCCTCTTGCTTTGAAGAATATGCCAGTAAACTTACTATAGCTCTGCAGAAAAGGTATCCTAAAAAGAATGCCAGCAACAGCAATATTTTTGAGTCCATGATGACTCGGAAAAGCATTGTGGAGGCTATCGAAAATCATCTGTGTTTTGTATTTTCAAACGACGAGAATGCTGATAAGGAAACGGTAGGGACTGATATTTGTAAAGGGACCTTGGCATATTTCATGGCAGATGATAACGAAAAAACTTTGTTAGAAAAAATTTTTGCTGCCATTACATTGAAAATAAGCGAACTTGATTATTCTCAAGTTAAAAACTACGCCAGGGCTATGTCAGGTATCGACCTCTCATCCCAGATTGAAAAATGGATATCCGAAAACCACCTTACCCAGCAGAGTTATACAAATGAACAGCTGATTAAGATGCTTATAGACTTCTTTTGGGAAACTCACACGATTAAAAAAGAAACAGATTCCTTCGCAGATATTTGCCAAATGTGGCTTGACGGCTGTTCATTTGTTGAAATGAATCAACGCACATCTTTACCGATAGCGAGTCTTGAGGATATCTGTAATAAGTCCATTTCTTACGAGTTGAGCTTTTTTACGGGGAGTATCATTGATATTATCGAGATCAATGAAGAAGACATAGTAAACCCATTGCAACATTTGCTTCTGCTGCAAAAAAGAATAAAATATGGAGTCAAAACAGAAACAGCAGTTTCGATTTGCGAGAAAGTTTTTAATGATCGCTTTCTTGCGAATCTGCTGGCAGAGGAAATTGGCCATGACTCAATCGATACTAATCGTATCATAGGGGTTATGAAGTCGCACAAAGAGGATGTTTTGATGCTTCTTTCAGACTATCCAACATATTTTTCTGAACGAATCAAATGGATATGTAAGAACTAATTAAATATCTTGTAGACAATACACTCAGTTAAAACTGCTGTTTTATGCCAAATAATCAGAGGTGAAAAAATGACTGTTTGCTACAACAAATTGTGGAAGCTCTTAATTGATAAAAATATGAAAAAAAAGGACCTGCGCCTGGCCACAGGTATCTCGACCACTGCTCTTGCTAAACTGGGTAAGAATGAGCATGTCAACACGGAGATTCTTACTAAAATCTGCAAAGCGCTGGACTGCGATTTCTGCGATATTATCGAGCTGGTAAAGGATGAAAATAATGATTGACTCTACCGAAATCGAGTAGTATCGGGAGAACAACTGCATTGAGGTTAAGAAGGTCCTCGGTGACCTTCAGAATATTTTCCGTGTCTGGCGTGATCATATATCTGGGTAAGGCCTGCAAGTGTGGAACAGCTTAAACCAGAAAGAAAATGGGATGCTGTACAAAAAATATAGCGACAAATGCTTGGAGGAAAAATATTGAATAAAATAGTAGACTGGATAAAAAATCATAAGACTACTACACTGATAGTCTGCATTGTAATGTTCTTTTTGCCGCCTGTTCTTGTACATGTCCTCTTTAAATGGAATTCTGGTATTGACTGGCTGTCGGCAGAATGGTCTGCTGGTGATATTTTAGCCTATATTGCCGGGTTTGAGGCATTCATCGGCACAATTGTTTTAGGCTTTGTTACTGTTTATCAAAGCGGAAAAGCCAGTCGGGAAAACGAGCGCTTGAGCAGAGAGAATAATTTCCTGCAGAGAATAAGTGTACAGAGATTGCTGCCATTGGTGAGTGTTGAATCTATTACCATAGAGAGAAGTTGCATCACAACAAAATTATATTCCCAAGACAAAGCTTCAACGGTGGAAGTTGCGGATACTGTTACACCAGAAAAACGAGAAACCCACCTAAGAACATATCTGCCACACCTCGGAAGCCAGATTGATCGATATTATAAGACGGTAAAGTTAACAATCAAAAACATATCTGACAGTGCTATTCGCCAAATTAGTGTGGAGCGCATAGAGTTTTCTGGCTTTAAGTATCAAGATGAAATTGTAAACAAGGTGTGCTGCATAGGAACAGCAAACGCCAAATATATCAGTTGGCTTCTCTTGCCAGAAAAATCGTTGGAGATTACGGTAGACATTTTCTTTGATAATGAACTTTACAAGAAATTTTGGGAATTTGAAGATACTACCTCAATAGGTAGTTTCGATATGTGTTTATACATAACGAACAAGAGCTTATCTGGCATTGAGTGTGCAGAAAAGATATACATCAATAAGGCAGTTGGCTTTAAAGAGCGAGTGATGTACAAAGCATATGAGGAGGATATAAGTAATGCCTAACCTATCCCAATTAAAGCGGGAGCGAATGCTGGCGTTCTTGCAAAAGATAAAAGATGAGCACCGGGACGATGACGATATGCTCATCGCCCTGGGTGAAATTGAAAGCGAATTGACTTCTAAGAAGTACGGCCTTGTGTGGGAGCAGCACGAAGAAGCTGTTGATGTCATGATGCGGGATAATATTCCCGTATTCACCGAGGTGCCGGAGCGGGAGATCACTGCGGCACCCGGTCAGGGATATAATTTCATTTTGGAGGGGGACAATCTCCACTCCCTGCGGTTGCTGGAGAAAACCCACAAGGGAAAAATCGGGGTAATATATATTGATCCTCCGTACAACACTGGCGGAAAAGACTTTACTTATGATGACCAATATGTAGATGGGAATGATGCGTATCGTCACTCTAAGTGGATTTCTTTTATGGCAGCACGTCTTCGCAGTATGCGTGAATTGCTATCCAAGACTGGCGTTATTTTTATTAGTATTGGTGAACAAGAAGTTGCCAGCTTGAAAATGTTGTGCGATGAAATCTTCGGCGAGGATAATAGAATCACCATTTTCTCTCGACAAATGAAATCCGGCGGGGCGAAAGGAAAATTTTATACCCCAAACATTGATTATATCCTTGCATATGCAAAGAACATTACTGAATTACCAAATTTCCGTGCCATAATGACCCAGAAGCAGATTGATGTGTTTTATAGCAAGACTGAAACAGAGGGTGAACGGGCAGGTGAGGTATACGGAGAGGAGAGATTGTTCAAGGCAAGTCTTGATGCACGTCCAAACCAGAGATACTATATCCAGTGCCCGGACGGAAGTTTTGCGATTCCTCCTGGAGAGCATTTTCCGGAACATCTCATAGAGGGAGAAACAGTTCTTCCCTCAGGAAGCGATAAGGTTTGGAAGTGGATTTACCCCAGATATAAAGCCGAGCTTGCGAAAAACAATATAGTATTCAAACGGACAAAAACATCCAGTTTGGTGGATGAACACGGAAATCAAAGTCCGTGGAACATCTATAACAAATTATGGTTGAGCGAGCAGCAAGACAAAGGTGTTGTTCCTTCTAACTTTATCACCGAATTTGAAAATAGACAGAGTGCTGCGGAAATGAAAAAACTCGGTATAAGCTTTACCTATGCAAAGCCCGTTAACCTAATTAAGTATCTGCTCACGATTGCAAATCAGCCAAAGGACATTATTGTGCTTGACTGCTTTGCGGGTAGCGGTACCACGGGTCATGCTGTTCTACAACTCAACCAAGATGATGGTGGCAGTCGACAATTTATCATTTGTACCAACAATGAAGGTGGTATTTGCGAAACTGTTACTTATCCTCGCATCAAAACTGTTTTAACAGGACAAAGAGCAGATGGTAGTATCTATTCAGATGGGTTGCCAGCAAATGTAAAGTATTATCGTACAGATTTTGTTTCCTTGGATAACGAATACCTCTCTGATGCCCTGTTGGAACACATCCGGGAGATGATTCAGTTAGAACATGGTGTCAAAATCGATGGCAGCCAGTATTTGATGGTTATGAGTGACGAGGAAGCCGATGAACTACAAACACATTGGGGCGAGTACAAGGGTGTAAAGGCCATCTATGCATCCAAGGAAGTGCTGTTCACCACGGAGCAGAACGCACTCTTTGCCAGTGTGGAGATCCACGCCATTCCCGATTATTACTTTAACTTCGAACTGAAGGAGGTGGGCGAAACATGGTAAACGGTATCAATATCAATCTGTTTGATTTTCAGGAAAAGGCAGTTATCAAACTGCTGGATATCGTAACGGACAGTCGTTCCAAGCAGACCATCATCGTGAAATCTCCCACCGGCTCTGGTAAGACCATCATCCTGATTGACTTCATCGAAGAATACCTGACAAAGATAAGCAGTAATACCGCCTTCATCTGGTTATGTCCCGGCAAGGGTGATCTGGAAGAACAAAGCCGCCAGAAGATGCAAAAGTTTGCCCCCCACCGTTACACGCAGAACCTATTTGATGCGCTCCAGAACGGATTCGCGGCTGAAAGCACCACTTTTATCAACTGGGAACTGGTGACCAAGAAAGGCAACACTGCCATCCGGGACAGTGAGCGAAAGAACCTCTTCGACCGCATTGCGGAAGCACATCGAGCGGGAACGGAATTCATCGTCATCATCGACGAGGAACATTCCAATAATACCGCAAAGGCGAAATCCATTATTGATGCATTCTCCGCAAAAAAAATTATCCGTGTTAGCGCCACCGCAGTGGAGAATAAGCGGTATGAGTATTTGGAAATTGACGAAGTAGATGTTATCAATGCCGGCCTGATTACCAAAGCCCTCTATGTAAATGAGGGATTGGTGGATGGCATGGAGATTAGCAATGATTATGAGTGCCTTCTGGATCTTGCCGATGCTAAGCGCAAAGCGATTGCTGCCCGATATAAGGAGTTGGGAAAGGCAATCCGCCCCTTGGTATTAATTCAGTTTCCAAATGGCCAGCCAGAAACCATCCGTGCGGTAGAAGCTAAACTGGAAAGTATGGGCTACACCTATGACAACGGCATGGTCAGCATCTGGATGAGTGAGGACAAACGGGATCTGCCAGATAACCTGACCGAGAACGATGCCACGCCGGTGTTCCTATTGATGAAGCAGGCTATCAGTACCGGCTGGGATTGTCCCCGTGCCAAAATTCTGGTAAAACTGCGTGAGGGTATGAGCGAGGGATTTGAGATTCAGACCATTGGCCGAATTCGCCGTATGCCAGAAACCAGACACTACGAAGATGATTTGCTGGATTTCTGCTATGTGTATACCTTTGACGAGAAGTACAAGGCCGGTCTGTTATCCAGCATGGATAAGGCTTATGAAACTCGCCGTTTGTTCCTGAAGGACAAATGCAAAACATTTACGCTGGAGAAGGAAATCCGGGATATGGACTTTGACGGTCTGGGTGAGCGCGAAGTGCTGTTTAAAATTCATGAGGCTCTGGTTGCCAAGTACCATCTGGGTAGTGATAAGAAACAGAATCAGAGGCTGCTGGCAGACGCCGGATACATCTTCAGTGCGGAGATCCATGGGCAGGCTTTGCAGGGTGAGTTTGTGCGTACCTCTGCTCTGACGGAGAGCCACAGTTACATTACGACCCATAAACGCGTTGATACGCATAAGCATGGTATGCAGCTTTTGCACAGTATTGACGCTATCAAGAGCTCTATCGGTATGGCACAGAATAAGGTCAAAACTATTCTGGAGCGTCTTTTCCGTAAGGGCGGCAACTCCAGCCGGAAGCTGATCGCACTGGAAACAGCTGAATTCTATGCTTTTGTTATCAATAACCAACACAAACTGAAAGAAGAATTCCGGGAAGTTACAGCGCAGATGGCAGTTCAAATGAGTATGCAACTGCATCCGAAGAAAAGTACCTTCCATATTCCGGAGCAAGACTTCTTCCGCTATGATCCCAATGTGAAAAATGAAGTAGAATACCTATCTAATGCCTATCACGAATATACTTCTGGCTTTGCAACCAGCCTTGTTCGCAGCACTTGTGAAATGCTGTTTGAGCAGCACTGCGAAGGTCGCCAGGACATCGAATGGGTGTACAAAAACGGTGACACCGGACAACAGTATTTCTCCATCGTCTATGTAGACGGAATCCAGAAGCAGTGGCTTTTTTACGCTGACTACATCGTGATGAAGAAAGACGGAACGATTTGGGTAATTGAAACTAAGGGCGGCGAAGCCAGAGGCAAGGATAAAAATATTGACCGTCAAATTGAGAACAAGTTTAATGCGTTCAAGGCGTATGCTACAAAGCATAACTTACACTGGGGATTTGTTCGGGATAAAGACAACCAGTTGTATATCAACAATACAGAATTTGCTGTTGATATGGCTGATGAAAACTGGGTGCCATTGTCACAGGAATTCTGACTAATCAAAATAATATTGAAACAAGGCAGGAAAGGGCTGAGATGTTACGGTCTCCAGCTCTTTCCTGCCTTAGCAGCTATTTCTTTCGTCGTTTCCCGTTCAAACTCTCCCAATAATCGCGTAGCAAGCCTTCAACTTCTCTGTCCTTGAACAGGAAAAATACAGAGATGCAGACCAAAACTAAAACTGCATAACCGACACACTTCAGCTGGGGATACAACAGCAATAGATACTTCCCAATGATCTCAATTCCAAAGTAGAAAGCCAGCAAAGCAAGCAGTACAAACAATAGAATACCGGTAGAACCAGAACCCTCTCGTTTGGTCATGCTGCTCCGCAAGTGCTTCAATGCACGATTACGGATATCCCGGATGTTCCGGGAGGTGCATTGTTTATCCCGTGCCACGGATTCGGTGGACTCGCCGTTGATCACAGTACGGAACAGAACCTCTCGCTGCAGCTCAGTCAGCCTAAGCAGTGCGTCGTGAAGTTCCTTTCGCAGATACATCAGCGGATCTTCGTCAGAGCCTTCCGGCATGTATGGTGCCCGGTCAAACCAGCGCATATCGTCGTAGATCGCATTGCGCACTTCTTCCGGCAGAAACGCTTCCGGGTTATAGGAAACCGGTTGCTTGATTGCGGATTCTTCCAGCGGAGTCGTGTCAGTCACGCGATTGAATTTTGCTTCGCTGTAGTAGAGCACGTGCTCAAGCTCTTTCCACTCCTCCGGATGCTCTGCGATCCACTGGTCTGCGGCAGCGGCGGCTGCCGGGTCCATGGAGTGTATCCAGCGCCAGTCGGAGCGAAGCTCTTTGTACGACTGAGTATCTTTGAAGGACATACCTTCACCACACTTTCTGTGTTCATAAAAAGTTTACAATTTGAGACCTTCCGATTCTGCCGATTTTCTCTAAGTAATAATTGAAGGACAATTTCACCCGGGTGGAGTTGCCTTCGGTTTGGTACGGCACGATATCCGCGCTGACAAACCAGAATGTGATCTTCGGCAGAGCAACCTGAGGGAGCGTGCGTGCTCTCAGCCATACGGCAATGCGCTCGGAAGGTCATTTTATATCTCTGGCCGTGCTCCCGGGAGCACGGTCTCTTTTTATTCTAACATGAAGGAGATGAAAAGCCAGTGCACAGTTGAGAGCAAATGTCGCATCCAGAAAGCAAAAGAAAACCGCCGTGACTGCGGCAACAGTCCGGCGGCTGGGCGCACACACAGGCACGCGCAAATCTACTGACCTAAGTATACCGGCCAGGGGGCAGAAAGGCAATGAAAACTTTTGGCCGTTCTCTGTGTGAGCGCCATCAAACACAACGACACAGGAGGTATGTTTTGAGCTACAAAAGATGGCCGAAGCGCGATCCCAACAAGAATTATTTTCTGGTTCCCAACGAAGTCTTTCACATCGGTCTCAGCTACCCGGAGATCTCCATCTACTGCTACCTGCTGAGCATCGAGGACAGAGAAACCTACCAGTGCTGGCCCAGCTATAAGACCATCGGCAAGGCGCTGGGCATGTGCGAAAACACCGTGAGTAAGTATGTGCGCAGCCTGGAGGAAAAAGGTCTCATCCGCACTGAGCCGACCATGGTACGGAGCAAGGACGGCAGACCGCTCAACGGAAATCTGCTCTACACCATCTGCCCGATCCAGGCGGCAGTCGAATTGTTCTACCAGCGGCAGTTCCGGCAGCTGGAGGAGGATGCTGCCCGTCAGAGGGCGGCGGCACGCCTGGCAGAATCCGCCCGTGAAAGCCCCCAGAACGCCCTGTGTGCGTCTTTCGGAGCGGAAGCGAGTCCCAGTGCCGAACCGGGCTTGGAGGCCGAATTTGGCCCTCTTTCGGGGGTATTTCCGGGGACGAAGGAAAAAGCAGGATAAAGACCTGGCGTTGCAAGCGCCGCCCGGTCGGCCACTTCTGCCCGCAGTGCGGGCAGTTTCGGGGGTACGAAAGCTGGCGTCTTTGACAGGCAGAAAAGATGCCATTGGCGTCAGCTTTCTCCCAAAGCCCCATATTGCAGGCTTTTCACAGATGTCTGATAGAAAAAAGGAGGAATTGAATGAGCAATGAAACCAAAGAGCGTTTCCCGCTGCGGATGAAGCCGGAAACCAGCCGGAGACTGGAGCAGTGGTACGCTGCCGACAACTGCCGAAGCAAAAACGAGTTTGTGGAAAAGGCCATCAACTTCTATGTGGACTATCTGGAAACCCAGGACAACCAATCCCTGCTGCCCACGGCGCTCCAGGCTACGCTGGACGGCAGACTGGGTCGGCTGGAGGATTGCATCGCCAGGCGGGAGTTCACCAGAGAGGTGGAGCTGGATCTTCTCATCGGGATCATCGCAGATGCGGTGGAGGTAGACCGGGATGATCTGAAGCGCAGACGAGCGGCGAGCGTTCGGAATGTGAGAGCCACCAACGGACTCATCTCTCTGGAGAAGCGCGCACGCTCTGCCGGGGAGCCGGACTGGGATGATGACGAATGGCAAGACTGATTCTGAAAAGCCCCTATATTAAAAGCACCGGCGGCGCTGCCGGGTACCTTCGCTACATCGCAACCCGGGAGCGGGTAGAAATTCTTCCGGATGACCGTCCGCCCACACGAAAGCAGGAGCAGCTCATCGCAAAGCTGGTGAAAGACTTCCCGGACACCAAAACCCTCTACGAGTATGGGGACTACCAGACAAAGCCTACCAAGGCTGCGGCATCTTCCTTCATCACACTGGCGCTGGAATCCAACTGGGATATGCTCCATCAGTCAGAGCAGTATATGAAGTACATCGCCACCCGGCCCCGTGCGGAGCGGCTTGGCTCCCACGGGCTGTTCGGCGACAGTGACGGTGTCTCGCTGGAAAAGGCCATGGAAGAATTGGAGCACTACACCGGCAATGTGTGGACGCACATCATCTCTCTCAAGCGGGAGGATGCGGCGCGTCTGGGCTTCGACAATGCTGCGGCATGGAAAAATCTCATCCGCTCCCACCGCAATGAGATCGCGGCGGCAATGAAGATACCGCCCGGCGACTTCCGATGGTACGCCGCCTTTCACGATGAGGGCGAACACCCGCACATCCACATGATGGCCTGGTCAATAAAGCCCGGACAAGCCTGCCTCTCCAAAGAGGGCATCCGTCAGATCAAATCCAAGCTGACCAACGACATCTTCCGAAATGAGATGCTCCACCTTTATGAGCAGAAGACAGAGTCCCGGGACGAGTTGGTGCGGAAAGCACGGCGCGCCATGCTGGAGCTGGTGCAGAGTATGCGGGAGGGCGTATGCAACCATCCAGACGCCGAGCAGCTTATGCAGGAGCTGGCGGCGCAGCTGGAAACGATCAAAGGTAAGAAAACTTACGGCTACCTGCCCAAGCGGCTCAAGCGGCTGGTGGACGAGATCGTAGACGAGATGGAGAGGCTTCCCGTTGTGCGGCGTTGCTATGAACAATGGCTGATGCTTCAGGGAAAGGTGGACAGCTACTACCACGATAAGCCCAGGGAGCAAATCCCACTCTCCCAGCAGAAAGAGTTTAGGCAAATCAAAAACGCCGTCATCCGGGAAGCGGAACGGCTGCGGCAGGGCGAGGTCACCTTCGAAGAACGGGACCTTGGCCAGCAGGACGAGCCGGATCAGTTCCGAAATGGCTCCTATGAGTACTGGAGATTGCAGGAGATCATCCGGGAGGAACAGATGACGCTGGAGGAGCGGAGCGGGGCAGTCTACGAGTTGGAGAAGCTGGCAAAGGACGGCGACCGCTACGCTCAATATCTGCTGGGTAAACTTTGGCGGGACGGTCCTCTGCTGATTCCCGACGGAGTAGAAGCACGGTACTGGTTCGAACAGGCTGCCCGGCAGGGGCATCTGGTAGCACAGTATGCCCTTGCCAAGCTGTATCTCTCTGATGATTTGGAGGTGCATGACACCGCACGGGGTGTGGAGTGGCTGCGCTATGCTGCGGAAGGCGGCAGCAGCTGGGCCATGTACCGGCTGGGCAAAGAAATGCTCCGTGGCGAGATCGTGGAAAAGGATACGGCAGGTGCGGTGGAGTGGTTCACCCAATCTGCCGAGCGTGGGAATCCCTATGCCCAGTATATGCTGGGCAAGCTGTACCTCACGGGAAAGGAAGTGCCCCATGATGAGGAACAGGCTGACCTCTGGCTGACCCGGTCGGCCAATCAGGGGAACGAATATGCCCAATACCTTCTGGACTACATGGAAGAAGGGCGTTCACCCTCTGTGATGCTGGCGGTCACCCAACTGCTCTACCACATGAGCCGGATCTTCCAGGACAACTCTGTGCCGCCCGCCGGCCCGACGGGCCAGCAGGTGGACCGAAAACTCAGGCGGAAGATCCAGGAGAAGAAGATTGCGATGGGCCGCAAGCCGGATGACCATGAGGAACAGTGGCCTGAGATGACCATGTAAGCGGCGCAAAAAATGAGCCGCAAAACAAAGAATAAAACCCCTTCCGCGAGAAGGGTAGAAAGGAATCCGATGAAACGATCCAAATACAACTCTTTTAATGAACTCCCTCTGATGCTGACTGTACAGGATGTAGCCGACGTGCTGGGCATCGGGCTGGCCCACGCCTACGAGGTAGCCCACCGGCAGGATTTCCCCACCATCACCCTGGGCAGCCGCATCATTGTCCCCCGTGATAAGCTCATGACATGGATCGACGAGCAGGCCGCAAAAAAGTCTGAAATATTGTGATAGCTATTTCCGAGATTCTGTGGTATTTGTTTGTGTTGCCAAAGGAGGGATGATCAATGGCAAAGAAACGAGCAAACGGCGAGGGCAGCATCCGTAAAAAGCCCAACGGTCGCTGGGAGGGCAGATATACCCAGGGCATCGACCCCAGCACCGGCCGAGCTATTCAGAAAAGCGTATCTGCCAGGACGCAGGCAGAATGCAAGGAGAAGCTGGCCAAGGCCATCCGGGATAACCGGGGTATCCCGGTGAACCACAACGAGGACTATACTGTGGCGGAGTGGTGCCGGCTGTGGTTTGAAACCTACAGCAAGCCCGTGATCCGCCCCAACACCGCCAAGACCTATGGGAACATGATCGAAAACCACATCGTACCGGCTATCGGAGGAGTAAAACTCAAACGGCTCACTGCCATCCAGATCCAGAAGATGTACAACGATTCCAAGACCAACGGGCGGGTGCAGCGGTTCGAGAAAAAGACCGACACGGCCCTGTCTGGGAGCACAGTGCGGCGCATCCACATGGTGCTTTCCTCGGCGCTGAAGCAGGCGGTCAAGGAGCGGATCATTCCCTACAACCCCTGCGACAACTGCCGCATCCCGCCCAAGGACAAGAAAGAG
>OGPH01001687.1_pt1 | contig 15463 bp, 9 predicted proteins | sample 1552891 | NCBI WGS metagenome assembly OGPH01 (sample SAMEA2580272, study PRJEB22360) | human gut metagenome | biome: human gut; feature: human-associated habitat; material: faeces | place: Denmark | collected 2008/2010 | reverse complement strand
TAAAAGTTAACAGATGGATTAATTTTGTCATATCTATTTTGGTAAGCTTAATTTTAGTATATGGAAACTTTGTAATGTTACAGAAGTCTCAGGGATACGAATATAAGCTTGAAGGGGATTATGTTAAATACAATATTATGGTTTTATTTATGATTTTTATGGTTATATTTGCAGTTACTAACAGTTTTAAAGTTGCAATTATAACAATGAACATTGTAAATATTGTTATGGGACTTGCAAATTTCTATCTTGTACAGTTTAGAAACTCAGGATTTTTGGCAGCAGATATTGTAAATATAAAGACTGCGGCAAATGTGGCAGGCGGATATTCTTATAGAATGAATTATAGAGTTTATTTGTTCCTTATAAGTTCCATTGCAATATGTTTTTTTGCAACTAAGTTAGGTAAGAACGTGGTAATTAAGAAGTTCTGGAGACTTATTCCTATGGCATTGGCACTTTTAATGGTGATTAATGTTAATAACTTAGTTCAGTCAAAGGAATATGTTAAAATATTGAAAGTCAAATATTTTAAGCCACAGGAAACATTTAATACTAACGGTTTTTACATAACATTTGCAAGAAGTATTAACGACCTTCAGGTTAAGAAGCCTAAGGATTATTCTGTTCAGAAAGTTGAAAATCTGGCAGAGCAGTTTAAGGGTACTAAAACTACAGTTTCTAATGATAAGAAACCTAACATTATAATGATAATGAGTGAGGCATACACTGATTTTATGTCTTTTACGGATGTACCTTTAAGCGAAGACAATATGCCTTTCTTCCATAGTTTAAAGAAGAATACATTAAGCGGTCAGATGTTTGTATCAGTTTTTGCAGGAGGAACAGCATCAACTGAGTTTGAAGCCTTAACTTCTAACTCAATGGCATACATTCCTAATGGCATAACAGCATATACTACGTATATCAACTCACCTATGACTTCTCTTGCGTCAACTTTAAAGGCACAAGGATATGGTGGAATAATAGCAATGCACCCTTACAAGGGAACAGGGTATAAGCGTAACAAGGTTTATCCTTTATTGGGATTCAACAAATTCCTTACAATGGATGATTTTGCAAAAGACACAGAAACATACGGACTTCATATTTCTGACAAAGCAGATATGGAACGAATTATTTCAGAATATGAAAACTATAAGAAGAACAACGATAAACCGTTTTTTATGTTTAATGTAACAATGCAGAACCATAGTCCTTTTGATGCAGCAGGAGTATCTAAAGATATAAAACTTGGTTACAATATTAATGCACCACAGGCAGTTCAGTACTTAAATATGTTAAGAAAGTCAGATGATGCATTAAAAGAACTTGTTACATATTTTAAAAATGTAAAAGAGCCAACATTAATAATCTTCTTTGGTGACCATGAGCCAAAGATAGAAGAATCATTCTATGAGGAAATAGAAAAAGACTATAAGCTTGATGAAATTTATGAGAACCTAATGAAGAGAAACACTCAGTTCGTTATATGGGCAAACTATGACATGAAATCAGATAACAATATGTATATAAGTGCAAACAGAATGAGCTCACTTGTACTTGAAACAGCAGGACTTGCACAAAACGGATATCAGCAGTTCGTATCAGAGTTTAGCAAAAAAGTGCCAATCATAACAAAAAAAGGCTACATTGGTGAAGATGGAAACTTCTACAAAACAGGAGACAAAACATCACCATACTATGAATGGATACATAATTACGACATCATACAGTACAACAACATTTTTGATACAAAAAACAGAGTACAGAATCTATACAAAATAGCACAATAATAAAAAACAGAGTTCTTAAAAACAAAAAGAACTCTGTTTTTTGTCACATATATAGTAATTGTCAATAGACGTAAAATTATACTTGTGATACAATGTGGAACTATAGCACAAAAATGTAAAAAATAAAGAACAAAAAAACATACAAAACAAAATAAAAGTATAAGAATCAACTGAAAAAGAGATTGTGATATTATATAAAAAAATACTCTTATTACGAAGCTATTTATTTAAATAATGAAGAAAAAGGAGAGTTTTAACATGAAAAAATCCTTCCAGATTTTTAAACGTGACATGGGCAGATTATCCAAAAACATAGTTGCACTAATAGTTGTAATCGGCGTGTGCATAATCCCTTCGTTGTATGCATGGTTTAACATAGCTGCCAACAAGGACCCATATGGCAACACAGCTAACATAAAAATAGCCGTGGCTAATAATGATGCCGGAACAGAAAATGATATGCTTGGAAACCTTGATGTAGGTGGTCAGATAGTTGATACATTAAAAGAGAATGACAGTTTAGGCTGGGTTTTTGTAAGTGAAGACAAGGCAATATCAGGGGTTAAGTCAGGAGAATACTATGCAGCAATAGTTATTCCTGATAATTTTAGTAAATCAATGGTAAGTTTTTTGTCAGGAAAAATAGAACAGCCGGAGTTTGATTATTATCTTAATGAAAAGAAGAATGCCATTGCACCAAAGATAACTGACACAGGTGCAAATACAATTCAGCAACAGGTTAATACAGAGTTTGTGTCAGCGGCGGCAGGCACAGTTGCGGACATACTTAACGGTTCAGTTTCAGAAATTGGAACTAAGCTTGATGACGTTCAAAATGACATTTCAACAAAGATTAGCACAGTGTCTGATAATCTTAAAGAATATGAAAAGGCACTGGATTCTTTTAACAAAACAGTGGATAGCAGTAACAAGCTAATTGAAAAATCAAAAAAATCAATGGCTACAGTGAAAAGCGACGCTAATTCCGGTGTAAATAGCATAAAGAATGGAACAGACAGTTTAACACTTGTACGAAATGACATAGCAGATTTTGCAAACGATTTAGGTACGGGAATATCTAAGGCACAGAATAGTTTGGCAAAGGTAAATACTAAATCAGGAATAAATCTTGGAAAAATAAGTTCAAAAACTGAAAGCATTCACGGACAGTTTCAGGAAATGATAACTTCCGTAGAATCTATTATTGATAAAAATAGCGAAATGCTTACAACTTTAAAGGAAATTAACAAGAAATACCCTTCAGATTCATTAACTAATCTTATTAATGAATTAGACAGTCAGAATAGTAAGTACAAGACTATTTTACAAAAATTAAGAACAGGAAGCAATTCTATAAATGATGCTACAACAACATCTGTTAAGGCAGTAGAATCTATTTCTAAAATTATCGAAAAGAATACAAAAGACATTCAGAGCTCAAAGGGAACTGTTGAAAACGGAATAATGACAGGTCTAAATACAAGCCTTGATACTTTTTCAAGCATTCAGGGGACACTTTCAGGAATTTTAAAAGGTGTTGGACCTGCAACAGATAATGTTGTAACTTTAATGGACCAGTTAGAGAACAGCCTTGACAGTGCAAAGAAAGCACTTAGTTCAACAGGTTCTTCCATTAAGAAAGTTCAGGAAAGATTAGACAAGGCTAATGTGGACATTAGTGTTGTTAAAACTTCAAAGATATATGAAAAACTTAAGGATATGACAAATTTAGACTCAGATAAGGTTGCATCTTTTATGTCATCTCCTGTTAAATTAAAAACAGAAACTTTCTATTCAGTTGAAAACTATGGAACAGCAATGACACCATTCTATACTAACCTTGCAATATGGGTAGGTGGAATTGTTCTTATTGCTATTTTCAAAATGGAAGTTGATAAAAGTGAAAAAATTAAAAATTTCACTCCAACACAGGCTTATTTTGGAAGATGGATGCTTTTCATCTTAGTAGGATTTGTGCAGGCGTTAATTATATGTTTAGGTGATATTTTTATCTTAAAAATAAAGTGCCAGCATCCGGTACTGTTTGTTGTGGCAGGATTAGTAGCAGCATTTGTATATGTAAATCTTATTTATGCCCTGTCATTAACATTTAAGCATATAGGAAAAGCAGTAAGTGTAATTCTTGTAATTTTGCAGATTCCGGGTTCAGCGGGAACTTATCCTATTGAAATGACGCCGGGATTCTTCCAGGCAATTCATCCGTTACTTCCTTTTACTTATGGAATAAATGCCATGAGAGAAGCAATTGCGGGAACTTACGGACATTATTATGTAAAGAATTTAGTTATTCTTTTAATCTATGTTCCTATTGCCTTGTTTATAGGACTTGTCCTTCGTAGATTATTGTTGAATTTAAATAGTTTATTTGACAAAAAACTTGAACAGACAGGACTTATGATTTGTGAAGAGGGAGGAATAACCAGGGAAAGAGTAAGACTTTTAACTACTGTGAAAATACTTGCAGGAGAAAAGCAGTTTAGAGATGAGATAAATAAGAAAGTCGAGCAGTTTGAAATATGTTATCCAAAACTAATAAAGGGTGGATTTTTTGCAATAGTTATTATACCAATTGTATTTTTGATTTTAATGTTTAGTATCACATCAAAAATGGTATTTCTTGTATTGTGGATAGTGTCTATTATATTAATCGCCCTATATTTGATTTGTGTTGAGTTTATCCATGAGAACCTGCTTAACAAGCAAAAAATGGCTGAAATGACCGGTGATGAGCTTATAGAGCAGTTAAAGAAACGTGGTAGAAAGAACAGTAAGGAAGGAGATGAGGACTAATGCTGAATATTTTTAGAATATTTATTGGGGATTTGAAAAAAATCAGCAGAAATGCAATAGCGTGGATTGTAGTGTTAGGACTTACTGTAGTTCCATCTCTTTACGCATGGTTCAATATTGCTGCAAGCTGGGATCCGTATAGCAATACCGACCAGTTAAAAGTTGCAGTGGCAAGCGTTGATAAAGGCTATGAGGGTGACATTATTCCAATAAGCTTAAATCTTGGTAATCAGGTTATATCAGCTCTTCGTGAAAATACTCAGCTTAATTGGGTGTTTACTGATAAAGAAGATGCAATTGACGGTGTAAAATCAGGAAAGTATTATGCTTCAATTGTAATTCCAAAGAATTTTAGTACCGATATGATGAGCCTTTTCTCTGATAATGTTTCTCATTCGGATATTATTTATTATCTTAATGAAAAGGAAAATGCCATTGCTCCAAAGATAACTGACAAGGGAGCAAGCGCAGTTCAAAAGCAGATTGATCAGGTTTTTACAAAGACAGTTTCAGAGATTTCAATAAGCGTGCTTGATCAGTTGTCAGATGTTATGGATGATGATACAACAAAAACTGTAATGAACAAGGTTCAGTCTAATGTGCAGCAGATTGCAGATGACTTAAATGATGCAAAACAGACTGTTTATGCTTTTGCTGACCTTACAGGTTCTTTGGAAGAAATGTTAGACAGTACATCAACATTATTAAAAACGTCAGGAGACAGCACAAAGGATAGCGTTAATACTTTAAAAACTTCAAGTACTGATGTAACAGATTTGAAAGATGCCTTAAGTGGAACAACTGATGGAATAAACAAGGCGTTAAATCAAAGCATATCTGCATATAATCAATTATCAAAAGAAGTGGACAATATTTTTGACTCAGTGTCCACAAGTGCAGACACATCATCAAAAGGTTTAAGTGGTTTTGCAACTCAGGTAGAAGACATAACAAAGAAGTACACTGAATTTAAAGAAAGCCTTCAGAAAGTGCAGAATGCATTGCCGGCAAATGAGAAAGTGTTAAGAACTGAAATTGACAAAATTATTGGTAAAATAGACCAGTCAATTATTCAGCAGAAGGAAATTAGAACAAAATTAAAAGACGCTTCTGATGATATAACATTAGTATCAGGAACGACAACTTTATATAGAAAAGACTTAAAGAAACAGATAAAACAAATTGCAAAGGATATATCTTCTATTCAGGATTCTTATGAAAAGAAGGTTCAGACTAACTTAACTAAGTTGGTTAATTCACTTACTGTAAATAATGGCTCAGTATCAAAAGTTGTAAACAATTTAAATCAGGGAACAAGTGATGTAAGTAAGCTTGCAGGAGATTCAGGAGCACAACTTGGACAGTTAAAGAAGATTCTTAAAAATTCAGGTAAAGCACTTGGAAAGGCATCCAAAAATGTAAGCAATATTTCATTTAAATTAGGCAATAGTGAAAACAGCGATGCAACAGAATTGCTTAAAAACATATTAAGCAACAGCCCTGACACATTAAGTTCATTCTTGTCATCACCTGTAAAGATGAACACAAATGTTATATACAAAGTAGATAATTATGGCTCTGCAATGGCACCATTCTACTCAACACTTGCAATATGGGTAGGTGGTATTGTATTAGTAGCAATGATGAAAGTAACATTAGAGGAAGATCGAAAGAAACAACTATTCAATGTGAAAAACTATCAGATATATTTAGGACGTTATATTCTGTTTATGATAATAGGATTGTTCCAAAGTGGATTAATCTGTTTGGGAGATTTGTATTTCTTAAAGATACAATGTGAGCATCCGTTCCTGTTCCTATTGGCAGGCTGGATATCAAGCATAGTATATGTAAATATAATCTACACATTAACAGTATCCTTTGGTGATATAGGAAAAGCAATCTGTGTAATACTTCTTGTAGTACAGGTAGCAGGTTCAGGTGGAACATTCCCAATAGAAGTAGCACCAAAATTCTTCAGAACAGTATACCCATTACTTCCATTTAACTACAGCATGGGAGCAATGAGAGAAACAATAGCCGGAATGTATGGAAACACATACTGGACAGAAATATCCAAACTACTATTATTCCTAATACCATCACTGATACTGGGATTGATACTAAGAAAACCAATAATAAAACTAAACAACTTCGTAATAGAAAAACTAGAAGAAACAAAACTCATGTAACTCACCAGCCCCCGGAACTTTCAAGGCACCTGTGCTTGCACAAAGGTGCCTTGAAAAGTTTCGGGGGTGCCTTATTATGAGCATAAAAGGGCGACGAAGTCGCACGATATGCGAATAATAAGACCAGATTGCGGGAGCGGGAAGCGCGTAGCAATCTGAGGTGAGTTATTTAATCTCGATTCCTTACTGACTTCCGACTTAAGTCAATCAATAATTTTTTTCTTGACTTAATGTACAAAATAGTATATATTACTAAAATAAATAGTTCACAATGTAAACTATTCTGGAATGCTATCTTGTATTGAACAGGAAACCTTTAATGGCATTTATAATTAGAAAATATAAAACAAAAATAGGAAGTAGAAGAAAAATGAAAGATAAAAAATGGAAAGACATGATAGAAAAACATGGCGAGCTTAGATTCTTTAGTAGCATGGCAATAAAGAAATCACACAAAGGTCAGAGTACATCTGCACAGGAATTGGACATGCTGTTTAGAGTCGCCTTGTCCAAAGAAAAAGTAACACCCGGTTACTTAAAAGACGCAATGGGCATAAGCAAAACAATTATAAGCAGATTAATAGAACAACTGGAAAACAAGCAGCTCATAGAAAAAATCCGCACAAATGAGGATAAAAGAAGTTATACATTGATAATAACTGAAAAAGGGAAAAAAGAAATTGATGATATGTATTACTACTATTTAAACCCTCTATATACGTTAAAGGAAAATATGACAGAGGAAGATTTTGAACAACTATTTAAATTAATAAGGCAGGCAAACAAGATATTGGCAAAATAAAACTGTCAACAATATATAATCAAAAATATAAATGAAAGGAAAAGAAGATGACGTTTTATCAGGAATTACAGTTAAGCTCAACAGGCTCAAAACAATTAATAAAAAACACAACAGACAAAAAAGAAAAAACAAGACACATTTTAATTTACAATTTCAAAGTATATTTAGTTGTGGCATTTTGTTTTTTGGTAGTAACAGCATTTAGTATGATTTTTGGAAATGACAATAGCGTGCCGGGAGTTGTGGTACTGCTTGCAATACTTGTGTTGCGACAGGCAGATTTTGGCATAAAAACAACCCACGGTCTAATCTCAATAGCCGGGATATTTGCAATTTTAATAGTAGGCCCAAGGTTAAGCAACATGGTTGATCCTTTAACAGCATTTATTATTAACATTGTTTGCATATTTTTACTAATGATGTTTGGATGCCATAATGTAATAATGTACAATCATTCAACTTTTGTACTGGGATATTTATTACTTCAAGGTTACGATGTGGCAGGAAAAAGTTATCAGTTACGTGTAGTCAGCCTTGTTGTAGGTATGATAATTTGTATGGGGGTTTTTTATAAAAATCAGAAAAACAGACCTCATAAAAGAGGTTTTATGGATATTTTTAGAGAATTCAATATACACTCTTCTAGAAATAACTGGTATTTAAAATTAACACTTACAGTTTCAACAGCAATGTTAATTATTAATCTTTTAAATATACCAAGGGCAATGTGGGGAGGAATTGCCTGCATGTCAGTATGTGTTCCATTTTCCAGTGACATTGCACCAAAGGCAAAGAAAAGAGCACCATTTAACATTGTGGGCAGCTTAATATTTGTTGCCCTTTACTATGCCCTCCCTAAGTGGGTGCATCCATATATTGGAATTATAGGTGGAATTGGTGTTGGTTATTCAGCCGGCTATTCATGGCAGACAGTTTACAATACATTTGGAGCGTTGTATATTGCCTCTGGAATTTTCGGTGTAAAAACAGCAGTATTGTTAAGAATTGGTGCAAATATTTTTGCTTCATTATATACAGTTTTGTTTGACCATGTATTTAATAATGTATTTGCGTTTATAAAAAACAGAAAAGAAAATTTAATAACAGAATAGCAATGCTTAAAACAAAAAATATAGATGCATAATTAAGAAATTTAAGAGAAAAATTCTAACTGTAATACATAATACATCTTTCAGTGGGGGCAGTTGGCGGACAAACAATCTCAGGGGCTTTTAATATTAAATATTATTTATTTTCATTATCTTCCTTAGGAACAACTGTTTCCATATTTTTTGGAAGAACAAGATTTAAAATAATTGATACGATAAATACTACAGCAACACAGTTTTCTGCAAATACATTTTCGATAATCTTAGGGAAAATGCTAAAGATTTCAGGAACCTGTGTGAAGCCGATACCAATACTAAGTGAAAGTGCGGCAATTGTAATATTACGCTGTGAGTAACCGCAGTTGCTAATCATCTGAAGACCGCTGATTACGATTGTACCAAACATCATAAGTGTACATCCACCAAGTACTGCGTCAGGAAGTGTTGCAAGTAAAGCACCAAAGATTGGGAAGATACCTGCAATAATCATAATAATTGCACCTGTTGCAATAGCAAATCTGTTAACTACTTTAGTCATGGCAACAAGACCTACATTCTGGCTGAAAGATGTAATTGGTAAACATCCGAAAACAGAAGATAAAGCACTAATGAAACCGTCACAGGCAATAGAACCTGAAGTTTCTTTTGTTGTTACGTCCCTATTTAAGCCTGAAGCTGCAAGAGCAGAAGTATCTCCGATAGTTTCAGTAGCAGAAACTAAGAAAATTAAAATAACAGAGAAAATTGCGTTAGCATTAAATTCAGGTTTAAAAGGCATTAATGAAGGTACTGCAACAATAGAAGTTCCTGAAAGTGAAGAAAAATCAACAACTCCCATAATTACAGCAACAATATATCCAACAATAAGTCCAAACAAAACAGAAAGCTGTTTGAAATATGATTTTGCCAAAATATTAAAAATAATACATGAAAGCAATGTTATAGTTCCGAGAATCCAGTTTGTAGCTGAACCAAAGTTTTCGCTTCCGCTTCCTCCACCGAAAGAGCTTGCTCCAACAGAGAGAAGAGAAAAACCAATGGAAGTAACAACGCTGGCTGCAACGATAGGAGATATAAGTTTAATCCAGTATTTTGCAAAAAGACCAAGAATACCTTCTACAATACCGCCAACAAGAACAGCACCTACAATGGCATTATATCCGTAAGTTGGTCCGATATAACAAAAAATAGAAACAAAAGTAAAACTAATACCCATAACAATTGGAAGACCTGAACCGATTTTCCATAATGGGAATAACTGAATTAAAGTACCAATACCTGCAATAATCATTGCACTCTGGATAAGATGTGCAGTCTGTGCAGATGAAAGACCGCTGGCACCGCCAACAATAATAATAGGAGCAATATTGGCAACAAACATAGCCAAAATATGCTGCAAGCCAAAAGGAATGGCTTTTCCAACGGGAACTTTTCCGTTGAGTTTGTAAATGTTTTCAATTGATGAATTTGAGCTACTCATTAGTAAATGTCCTTTCATAATTTAAATATATTGTGTAATAGCAAAACAAAATTTTTCTTCCTTCTATTCCACAGAATTGTATAACGCAAACACGTTGATTTTCTTATTTTGCTCCGCCGTCTATGGCAAATCGAAAAGTGAAACTCGCCTACGGCTTGGACAGTCACTTTTCGACTTGCACTATGCTCGCAAAATTTCGAAAATCTGCCTATTGTTTGTTTTCATACAATTCTGTGGAATATAAGATGATATATAAATTTTGTTTTGCGATTAAAAATATAAACTATGAAAAACGTGGTGTTTCTCATAGTTTATGATTTTTTACTGTTCACGGAATGTGATTGTTCCGTTTTCTGCATCCATGCTATCAACGATAGCAAGTGATTCCAAGTGATATCCAAGGTTACGGATTGTGCGTCCGCCTGACTGAAATCCTTTTTCAATTGCAATGCCGATTCCTTCTACAGTACCGCCTGCATTTGATACGATGGAGATTAATCCCTGAAGAGCACAACCGTTAGCAAGAAAATCGTCTATAATAAGAACGTGGTCATCAGGACCTAAAAATTTCTTTGATACGATTACCTGGTTTTTGCATTTATGCGTAAATGATTCAACTTCAGCAACATACATTTCACCATCAATGTTTATACTTTTTGATTTCTTTGCAAAAACAACTGGTGCATCGAAGTATTTTGCAACGATGCAGGCAATGCCGATACCTGATGCTTCTATTGTAAGAATTTTGTTGATTGGGGCATTAGCGAAACGACGCTTAAATTCTTCGCCCATTTTTTCGAAAAGTGAAATGTCCATCTGGTGGTTTAAAAAGCTGTCTACTTTTAAAACATTTCCTTCTTTAACGATACCATCTTTTTGAATACGTTCTTCTAAAAAATTCATTTCTGTCTCCTTTGTAAAAATTAATTACCTTTTCAGACTCCGCTCACGCAGAAATTTCTAAAAGGAAACAATAGGCAGAGTTTTGAAATTTTGCGAGCATAGTGTAAAGCGATAAACCTACTGTTCGAGCCTTTAGGCGAGTTTAGGTTTTCGCTTTACAATAGGCGGCGGAGCGAAATAATAAACTCAACGTGTTTACTTTAGAAATTTCTGCGTGAGCGGAATGAAAAAGTGCTTTGTTTTTATTTGATTAATAATTTTTTATTGATTCAAATTCGTCTACGATTTCTTTTTCAGGTGCAGGTGTAAGTAAGCTTACTATTACGATGAAGATTGAAGCTACAATGAATGCAGGTAAAAGTTCATAGATTCCAAGTACGCCACCCATTGGACGAACTAAGAATTTCCATACGAATACCATGATTCCACCGGCTACCATTCCGCTGATTGCACCGTATTTGTTTGAGCGCTTCCAGAATAATGCAAAGAGCATTACAGGGCCGAATGTGGCACCGAAGCCTGCCCAGGCAAATGATACTATCTGGAATACTGAGCTGTTAGGATTGCTGGCAAGAAACATAGCAATTATTGAAATGATAATTACTGAACCTCTGGCAACTACGATTTTTACTCCTGCTGAAAGGTTTAAACTTAACACGCCTTCAAGTAAGTTTTCTGAAACACTTGAAGATGCAGCAAGAAGCTGTGAATCTGAAGTTGACATTGTTGAGGCAAGTATACCTGCAAGGATAACACCTGCAATTATGGCAAAAATAATGCCGTGTGTACTTAATACGTGGGCTATCTGAACGATGATTGTTTCAGAATCCTTTAGGTTAGGAATAACTCCTTCTGCTGACATTGCATAACCGATTATACCAATTGAAACTGCAACAGACATTGAAATAACAACCCAAACACTGGCAACACGTCTTGAAAGTTTTAATTTCTTTGTGTCTTCAATAGCCATAAATCTTAAAAGAATATGTGGCATACCGAAGTATCCAAGTCCCCAAGCAAGTGTTGAGGCAATTGAAAGAACACTGTAAGGCGTTGCTGTATTAGTTGCACCATCATGTGTTGAAGTTATTGAAAGGAATCCCTTAAGGTCGCCAACGTGAGCTACGACTCCGTCAAATCCACCAACGGAAATAATTCCATAACTTAAAACTATAACTAAGGCAATTGACATAATAATACTCTGAATAAAGTCAGAAGTACTTGCGGCAAGGAAACCACCAAGAGTAGTATATGCAACAATAACAATTGCACTAATAATCATTGCTGTTAAATAATCAACTCCAAATAAAGAATTAAAAAGTTTACCACATGCTGCAAATCCTGAAGCTGTATATGGCACAAAGAAAATAATAATAATTATAGCAGATACACACTTTAACATTTTAGGATCTCTATATCTGTTAGCAAAAAAGTCAGGTATAGTGATTGCACTGCAAACGTCACTGTAAGTTCTAAGTCTTTTGGCAACAATAAGCCAGTTAACGTATGTTCCAACAGCAAGTCCGGCAGCTGTCCAGAATGCATCACAAACACCTGTAACATAAGCAACACCCGGAAGTCCCATTAATAACCAGCTACTCATATCTGATGCTTCAGCACTCATAGCAGTAACAAGAGGACCAAGCTTTCGTCCACCAAGGTAAAAATCATTTGTGGTACTGTTTTTTTTGGCAAAATATACACCAATACCAACAACGCCAACCATATAAACAATGATGGCAATTAAAATTCCAATTTCTGATGTAGTCATTTTTTTTCCCTTCTTATTATATGTAATTTTTGAATTTCCTTCCTATTGTATAAAAAATATGTCAAATAGGCAAGTAAAAACGTATACATATTTATAACAAAAAAGTAAAAACTAAGAAAAAAGGAGGATTTTTATGGGACGAATGATTGGTAGTAGCAGTATTTCCTTTGATAGGCCACCGTTTATTATTGAAGGAGCTTCAATTGTAGGTCAAAAAGAAGGTGACGGACCTTTAGGAAAATTGTTTGATGTTGTGGAACAGGATCCTATGCTTGGACAGGAAACGTGGGAAGAGGCAGAAAGTTTGTTGCAAAAAGAGGCAATTCAGAAACTTCTATTTAAAGCAGGGATGAGCAAGGAAGAAATCAGGTATATTTTTGGTGGGGATTTACTTGGACAGTTAATTGCCACAACTTTTGGAATTTTGGAGTTCGAGGTTCCCTTTTTCGGATTGTACGGAGCCTGTTCAACAATGGGTGAAGCGTTAAGTCTTGGGGCAGTAATGGTTGAAGCAGGAAATGCAGACAATGTTATTGCAATGGCATCAAGTCATTTTGCCAGCGCAGAAAGACAGTTTAGATTTCCTTTGGCTTACGGAAATCAAAGACCTTATGCGGCAACCTGGACTGTAACCGGTTGTGGGGCAGTAATAATTAGCACAAAAAAAGGTTTTGCAAAAATAACAGGAATTACCACGGGAAAAATCGTTGATTTTGGAGTAAAGGATGCTCAAAATATGGGTGCCTGTATGGCACCGGCTGCGGCAGATGTTATTTATCAGCATTTTAAGGATTTTAACAGCACACCGGCAGATTATGACAAAATCATAACGGGTGACTTGGGATTAATAGGAAAAAGTATTTTATTTGAACTACTTAAGGAAAAAGGCTATGACATTTCGGCGGTTCATATGGATTGCGGCGTGGAAATGTTTGATGCCAGTGAACAGGACACTCACGCAGGTGGAAGTGGCTGTGGCTGTAGTGCCACAGTTCTTGCAGGCTATGTTTTTAAACAGCTAAAAAAAGGGGCATTTAAGAAGATTCTTTTTATTCCAACGGGAGCATTAATGTCCCCGGTAAGTTTTAATGAAGGAAATAGCGTGCCGGGAATAGCTCACTGCGTGGTGATTGAAAAGAATTAATGATTGCAATTAAAGAAAGGAATTTAAGATGATTTTTTTAAAAGCGTTTATTGTTGGGGGAATAATCTGTGCTCTTGTTCAAATTGTAATAGACAAGACCAAGGTAACGCCTGCAAGAATTATGGTAAGTCTTGTTTGCATTGGGGTTGTTCTTGGTGCGATTGGAATTTATGAGCCTTTGACTAAGTGGGCAGGTTGTGGCGCAACAGTGCCTTTACTTGGCTTTGGCAACAATCTTTGGAAGGGAATGAAAGAAGCCATAGATGAGTCAGGTTTTTTGGGATTGTTTAAAGGTGGCTTTACGGCAAGTGCCGTGGGAATTTCAGGAGCTTTAATATTCGGATATTTGTCTGCATTAATTTTTAAATCAAAAATGGAATAGTCAAAATTAACTATGTTTTAAAAATTCAGCCCAAACTTAATATAATTAAGTGAAAACAGCTTTATCATTACAAAATTAAGAATAACACTATTAAAGGTTGATAAAATTAAGAAGATACTATATAATTTCTTTAGTGTATTAAAGTGTTAGTGCACTTGTTGAAGTGCGGCCTTTTTAGGAGAAATATAGAGGCTCGCGCAAGTTGTGATTAAGAAAAATATATTTAAGGAGGGCTACAAAATGTCATATGTAGACGAAGTATTAGCAAAAGTAAAAGAAAAGAATGCTAATGAACCAGAATTTTTACAGGCAGTTGAAGAAGTATTAAATTCACTTAGACCTGTAATCGATGCAAACGAGGACAAGTATAGAAGAGAAGCTTTACTTGAAAGAATCTGCGAACCTGAAAGACAGTTCAAGTTCAGAGTTCCTTGGGTAGATGATAAGGGACAGGTACAGGTTAACACAGGTTATAGAGTACAGTTTAACTCAGCTATCGGACCATACAAGGGTGGTTTAAGACTTCACCCATCAGTAAATATTGGTATTATTAAATTCTTAGGCTTTGAACAGATCTTCAAGAACTCACTTACAGGCCTTCCAATCGGTGGTGGTAAAGGTGGTTCTGATTTCGATCCTAAGGGTAAATCAGATAGAGAAGTTATGGCTTTCTGCCAGAGCTTTATGACAGAACTTTGCAAATATATCGGCGCGGATACCGATGTTCCGGCAGGAGATATCGGTACCGGCGCAAGAGAAATCGGTTATATGTACGGACAGTACAAGAGACTGACCGGCCTGTATGAAGGTGTTCTGACCGGTAAGGGCTTAAGCTATGGCGGATCCCTGGCAAGAACCGAAGCAACCGGTTATGGCTTGCTGTATCTGACCGAGGAGATGTTAAAGTGCAATGGCAAGGATATCGCAGGCAAGACCGTGGCTGTATCCGGTGCCGGTAACGTAGCAATCTACGCTATCCAGAAAGCAGAGCAGTTAGGTGCCAAGGTAGTTACCTGTTCCGATTCCACCGGCTGGATTTATGATCCCGAAGGAATCGATGTAGCACTGTTGCA
>OGPH01001681.1_pt1 | contig 15506 bp, 22 predicted proteins | sample 1552891 | NCBI WGS metagenome assembly OGPH01 (sample SAMEA2580272, study PRJEB22360) | human gut metagenome | biome: human gut; feature: human-associated habitat; material: faeces | place: Denmark | collected 2008/2010 | reverse complement strand
CAGCCATATCGCAAATCCCTCTTCAGGACAGATTAAAACGGCTCCATGACGGATATCCCAGCGATCCCGCATTTGCGCCGCATGCGATATTGACGATGGCCAATACCACGCTTCCCGAATTCTTCGGGGACAACTCCCTCTTGGAGGACTTTTCGCGCGACCTATGGCTGTCGGATGAAGAAGCGAGAAAAATGACCTTTCAAGAAGCTGCCGGGCTTATCTACCGGATCTGCATGGACAAAGATGCGTACGGGAAAAGGAGGCACGAAATAGAATGTTCCATAGCGGAACTGGCAATTCCTCTGATCCGATTCTGGGAAGGAAGGAGACACCTTTATGCAAAATCCAAAAATTCCGCGGATGAGCGCCCGAAGCCAGCCCCCAACGATTCCTCTCACTCTCTCGCAGCATATGAGCTTTTAGCTGCAGATGTTTCATCGGAAATTTACAAAATAACCGGGAACAGCCTGCTGCCAGAACACTACAGGGAACACGTCCAGCAATATGCCGCGGATGAGGATACAAACACTCTGTATTTTCTGTCCCAGTTTTTCTATATCCACACGTCCGATGAACTCCTCTTGGAAGAAAGCCTGAAACTGAAATATTATGTCCTGATAGAACCCTTTGCTCTTCTATATGAGCATGAAAGAAAACAGCAAAAAGAAAAAACGAAAGCAAAGAACAACATGAGAACGGCGACAGCCGCAGAAAGGAGAACGATCAATGACTGATTCGCAGATGCCTGCCATTATAAAAGAAACCAGTTCCGGAACCGTATGCTACCGCATTCAGGACGCAATGTTCATGCGGAGGGAAATCACGCTGTTCGGAGAAATAACCCAGGAATCCGCTTCCGCCTGCATAATGCAGCTGCAATATCTGGAAACGCAGTCTGCTGATGAGGAAATAACGCTCTACATCAACAGTTCCGGCGGGGATGTGACTGCAGGACTAGCCCTGTATGATGTCATGCAGGCCGTCAAATGTCCCATACATACTGTATGCATAGGCATGGCGGCAAGCATGGGGGCGATCCTTTTTACAGCCGGAAACATCAGGGATATCATGCCGCACGCCCGCATTATGATACATGATCCGCACCTGGGCCATGGTGTGACAGGGGATGCCATGCACTTAAGCGACATTTCCAAAGATCTTTTGGCAATGCGGCGTGTCCTCGGGCTCATTCTCGCCAGGCATGCCAAAAAGAAGCTGCAGGAAATATATAAAGTCACACAGAAAGATACCTGGTTCAACGCTCAGGAAGCCGTTAAATTCGGGCTTGCAGACAAAATCATATATGAAATGAGAGGTACATCCAAATGAACAATACCTTTGAAAATGAAACCTTCCGAATTCTTGCCGAAAATCAGACTGTCTCAAACAACACCTGGAAAACAGGATTAAACAACAATGATCTCATCATCGGCCCCAGCGGGGCCGGAAAAACCCGCGGATATGTCCTTCCCAATATCATGCAGTGCAACGAAAGCATGATCGTCGCTGACAGCAAAAATACCCTTCTGGATAAAACGCAGAAACTGCTTCGGGAAAATGGTTACCATATCATCAACATCAATATCTCCGATCTTTCCAAAGCTTCCTTTGATGGCTATAATCCGCTGGACTATATCCATTACGACGGAAAGAAAGGCCTGTACAATGAGCAGGATATCATGACCGTTTCAGCCTGCCTGGTTCCGTGTGAAAATCTGCATGAACCTTTCTGGGAACAGGCTGCACGCATGTTCCTGGACTGCCTGATCGCCTATGTGCTGGAATGTCTGCCAAAGCAGGAACATCACCTGGGCAGTGTCGAAACCCTGTTCTTTGAAATGGGGAATAAGCATTTTCACCAGCTGTTCCGCGAACTGGGAGAACTCAACCCGCAGAGCTTTGCTTACCGCCGGTATAGGCTGGCAATGACGATGGCGCCTGCTGAGAGGACATTTGCCTCTGTAATGGGGATTCTGGCAGAAAAGCTGAGCACTCTCCTCTCCGAGGGCGTCAAGGCATTATTCCAGAGACCCAGAAAAATACGCTTTCAGGATCTCGGGAAAAGAAAAACTGCCGTTTTCATCGGTGTCAGCGATACAGACCGTTCCTGCGACAGGCTTGTAACCCTCTTTTTCGCCCAGGCCCTGCATGAACTTTGCCTGAGCGCTGACATGGATTATCCATCCCACAGGCTTCCTGTCCCGGTACGCCTGATACTGGATGATTTCGCCGCAAACGGAAGTATACCTGATCTGGATAAAGTCATATCCGTAATCCGGTCACGGGAAATTTCCGTCAGCATCATTCTGCAAAGCCTTTCTCAGCTCGAGGCGCTTTATGGCACCGCGCGGTGCAAAACAATCCTCAACAACTGTGATACCTGTCTGTACCTTGGGGGACAGGACGTGGATACAGCGCGTTATATCAGCATGAAAGCCGATAAATCCGTCCACAGCATCCTCAACATGCCGTTGGATGGCGCCTGGCTGTTCCAAAGGGGGCATATGCCAAAATCTGTCCGCAAATACGCTCCCGAAACCCATGCGCTGTATGCCCGGTTAAAGCATACGGAATATACAGGTACAGGCTGGCTTGCCCCCAGCCTGTAACCGACCGGGGAGCGCCTCAGCACCTGGATGCCCTGCAGCGCCTGGGCGCGAGGCGGATTCTAAGACACCGTCCCGTCTGTGCTTCCCGCATCCGCCATCTTCTGCTGCTTAGCTGCGGCTCTTTCGCGCATCATCGTCGCCTCCTTCAGCAAAGAATACGCCGCCGATGCGATGGGAACGCCCAGCAGCATTCCAAGGGGGCCGGATAAATTGCCACCGATTGTGACGGCGGCCAGAACCCACATAGGGGATGAGGGCGGTGACCCCAACCAGGGCGCCGATCATGGGCGCATATGGTATCCGAAGGATCAACATTCCAACTGTGCAGAGCGTACCCAGTATAACCGCCTCTGTAACCTGTCCGACGATAAATTCGTGAAATGTTGTATTGCATACGCTTGAAACATGAATCAATGCGTTCCCGAATTTCTGCGGCAGCCAGGTACGGATCAGCCGGCAGATCTGGCCTTTCAGGCTCTCTTTCCGGGCGAGCGCATAAATGGAAAAGACCAGCCCGATAAAAGCGGTCACGAGCCCTCCCGCAGCTGAACTAACCGCGGACATCACCTGATCGACGATCATTCCGCTCTGATTAGATAGCCATTGCTCCAACTGGTTTTTTAATCCAATCCAGTCGATATCAATTTGGGACAAATATGTCCCGTAAGGCATTTGAGACAGATCCGCATTTTCTTCCGCCCGGGCCAGCGTATCCAGAAAGGTAACCACGCTTTGCCCCAAAAGCTTTATTGCCCCTATCAGTTCCGGCACCACCAAAAAAGCGATGCCCACAAATATGCCCAACGATACAGGCTGTAAAAATTCCGATAATCCATTTCGCAGCCTGCCGTTTTTCTTTTGCGCTTCCAAACATTCCGATTCCTTTCTGTTCCAAAACGGTTTACGATTGTGCCTACAGCTCTGCCTGCATATTATTCTCCCATGCGGCTGAAGGCCAGGACGACGCTGTCGATCCCGGGCAGAAGCAGATATATGCCTGCCACATAACTGACGGATATCAGGGAAAATCTCGGCATCAGCACCATCATAAATCCCAGGATCAGACCGATCAAGTTGATTATGAGCGTGACATAATAAACCGCATTCCCAGCCGCAAAACGGATTCTGTCCAGCTGCGTCAGACGGGAAATACAATGGGCGATAAACCAGATCGGAAAAAGCAGGGAAAGGGCCCACTGTCCCGCAGAAGGATATACCGACAGCCCATATGCGATTACAAAGCTGCTCAATGCACGGAACGGGCGGACAAAGGTAAAAATTCCCAGTATGATTAAAAGGATCCCTGTGATTAGTTCAAGCCATCCAAACCCGGAACGTCTTCTCATGCCTGCACACCTCCTGCCAAGATATTCATGATTAATTTCCTGGTAGCATCGGCTATCCGCTCCTTCATATCAACCGGCATGTTCTTTTCCTCTGGTATTTTTCGTTTATTTTTTATAATCAAAGTCAGGTATGCGATGCCATCTGTCCCTGAAATAGTGCGCGGCCAGCTTCGGCTTTCTGTCCCTTGTAAAAAGCCCTTTCTTATTGCCCTGGATGCGCAGAAGGCTCTGGCTCGTGGCAAAATCCGCGAAATTCCACACCTGCTCGCCAACCACAAAGTCATAGTCGTCAAAGACCCTGTTGTTCATTTTATAATAGTCCACCTGATATTCTTCCGTATACATGGCCGGTGTTGTATCATGCATTCCCATCACTGTCCTTTTATTGCCTCACGCGGTTTCTTTTGCCGCCTTTTTCTTTTTTGATTCTTCCCACAGCGCCTCTGCTTCAGGCTGCCAACATTTGGCATAGGCATCGCACTTGGAGCACAGGTGATCCGCCGATTCCGGAGACTGCAGGTCGGTGGAATGGGCCCCTGTCTTTTCCACCATTGCGCGCAGCTTGTCCGGATTTTCCAGCATCGGGCAGGGCTGCAGCATGTTTTCATTGAAAGGCTGGCCATCATGATATGCCATCATCATTGGCGACTGCAATCCTTCCAGCAAAGTTTTTTCCCGTATGTTGGAATCCGAATAGTGAATGAATACGCAAGGATCCATATCCCCGTTGGCGTTGATATGCAGATAGCGGCGGCCTCCTGCAATACATCCTCCCACAAATTCCGCATCATTTTGGAAATCCATCGCGAACAGCGGCTTTGTGGCCCGGAAGCGGCGAACTCGCTCATAGATCAGCTTCCTCTGCTCCGGTGTCGGCAGAAGTTCCGGCGAAGCGTCATTTCCTACCGGCATGTAATGGAAATACCAGATAAAATACACACCCAGTTCAATCAGCTTGTCATAGAACGCCTCGGATGTGATGGAGTCAAAATTCGCACTGGTGTAGCAGGCGGATATGCCGTACAGCAGCTTCTTTCTGTGCAGCAGTTCAATGGCTGCGATCACCTTTTGATATACGCCGTCCCCGCGCCGTCCGTCCGTGGCTTCCTCGAATCCTTCCAGGGAAATGGCAGGAACGAAATTGCCCACCCGGAGCATTTCATCTGCGAACGCTTCATCAATCAATGTCGCATTGGTGAAGCAGAGGAACAGACAGTCATCATGCTTTTCACACAGCCGGATCAGGTCCGCCTTACGCACCAGGGGTTCGCCGCCCGTATAAATATACATGTATACGCCCAGTTCCTTCCCCTGCCTGATGATATCGTCGATTTCCTCATATGACAGGTTCAGCCGGTTTCCGTACTCTGCCGCCCAGCAGCCGGTGCAATGCAGGTTGCAGGCAGAGGTAGGATCGAGAAGGATGGCCCAGGGAATATTGCAGCCATATTTCTTCCTGCACTCCTGCTGCTTCGGCCACCCCTCCATGGACGCGTGGATGAAGAAGTTCGCCGCCGCAGTTTTAAGCACATTGGGCTCCAGATCATAGAGAAGCCGGCGGACAAAGGGATAGTAGGGATGTTCCGGATTGGTGATCGCCTGCCGGATCATTTTTCTCTGGCTCACGAATTCCTTTCCTGCAAATCTGTCCGCCCAGTCCATAATTTTGACCAGATTTTTGTCCGGATCCTTATACACATAATCAAAAGCCTTTTCCAGTCCGAATTTTTTCAACGTTGTCGATACGTCCATCGTTCCATTTCCTCCTTGGTAAACTATATTTTTTCCTCTTATCCGTTCCGTCTTTTTCCATCAGCCATGGTCAGATACCGTTCTGCTATGTTCCGGCAATACCGTCTTATTCACCAGCATATGGTTCATGATCCCCTCCGCCAGCAGCGCGAATCCGTTCACCACATGGGAGGACTTTTCCACGAAAGCCATGACCACCATCGCCGCGCCCAGCGCTCCTGCAAGGACGGCAAGGATCAGGAGCTGATACCATGTCTCCAAGCCAAACTTTCTGGCGTCCTTTGACGTCTGGATCTTAAGCATCCCATCCAGCAGAATCAGAAGCCCCACGATCGGCTGTATGTGTTCCTGAATCCGTACATTCAGCACCATGATTATGGCGCCGAGCACGATCATGGAAAGGCCGAAGCCCAGATCATACTGAAATGCCAGACAGAACAGATCGTCCGAAAAATATCCGATGAGCTTGATGACCCCATATGCCGTCAACGCAATTCCACAGCTGAAACAGGCTGCTGCCGGTGACACTTCCGGCAAGACAATACAAAATATGCCTGCCGCATAAAAAACAACAGACATCAGAATGTAGCCATAGCGTGCAATACGAAGTTTTTTCAGAATGCTCACCTCCGGAATTTCTTGTAACAGCCTCATCTGAACCGTTACAATTTTTTCGTTCGATGTACCCTACTTTAATTGGAACCATCCGGAACCACAATGGACAAATCAAGGTGGTTTGTCCAAATTTCAGGCATTTTGAAGTGAATTGTCCAAAATTCAGACATTCGGCCAAAAGATGTCCGTTTCCTTTTTATTTTTCCATCTATTTTTTCATTTATGATTTTCTCATCGTATTCGTCTGGAAGATATGCGCCTACTTCCTTCCGTTTTCTGAAACGGCAGAGGCAGCAGGCGTGTTTTGCTGTGATTTGCTTGCGGCGCTGACCGTGGCACTGGGGTATCTGCACGCCAGAAACATCAAACGGGCATCCTATTCCATACAGCTTGGCTCAAAGGAATCCCCCTGCCGGATCGTACTGCTCAGCGACATTCATCTTGGCGCTTTTGTGGGCCCTAAGCATGTCCGCCGCATTGCAGATGAGGTAAATAAACTGGATGCGGACCTGATCGTAATCTGCGGCGATCTCATTGATGTGAACATCATATCCTGGCAGATGATGATGCGCTGGAACAGATCAGCCGGGAATTCCGAAGGATGAGGGCGAAAGAAGGCGTATTTGCGGTATTGGGCAATCATGATCCGAAGGCGGAGAACGAAACATTCAGGCAATTCCTGCGCGCCTCAAACATACGCCTTCTGCATAATGAGATCATTCAGCTTTCCCAAATAAACCTCATCGGAAGAACCAACGCCGCCAATAATTACCGCAGCCCCATGACATCTTTTTCGGGCAGAACCGATCCGTCCAAACCGATCGTTGTCCTGGATCATGATCCTGCCGGGATAGCTGAAGCGGTTTCTTTCGGAGCGGATCTCGTATTATGCGGACATACCCACAAAGGGCAATTTTTTCCGGTAACCTATTTTACAAAACTGGCGAATGGAAAACATTCCTTTTACGGCCATGAGCGGTTTGGGAAAACGCATGCCTTCATTTCCTCCGGAGCCGTTTTTTTCCAGCTGCCGGTGCGCATCGGCACGGACAGTGAGGTTGTTGATATTGGGATCTCATAAGGGATCTTGTGTTTCTTGACCCTCCATAACTTCTGATATACAATTAAAATAAATTATGAATGAAATTTTTATCCGAATGCTCTTTCTTTGAAACAGCATAACGTTTGGGAGGCTGTGACGATAGTTTCCATTTTGAATATGAGTAAAGGAGGAATCAGCATCATGTTGGAACAGGTTAAAATCGAGAACACGAATGAACTAGAATTTGCTGTTTTTTGTATCGAAAACATTGCAATCAGGCTTGGGAAAAATGCTGAAGAAATATATAAAATGCTGACTGAAGAAAGCAACATATTATCCAGTTACATCATACCCGAATATGAAGTACTGCATACACAAAGCAAGGACTACATTGTTGATGACATTATCAGTTTAATGCGGGAAAGGGGTATCAAAGTATGATTTTATATCACGGCTCCTATCTGGAAATTAAATCCCCGGACTTAGAACATTCCAGAAAAAATGTGGATTTTGGATGTGGTTTTTATCTGACGCCTATTTACGAACAAGCTGTAAAATGGTGCGAAAAATTCAAACGGCGTGGGAAAAATGGCATTGTTTCCCGATATGAGTTTGACGAAAAGGCATATCAGGAACTTAAAATTCTGAAATTCGATTCTTACTCCGAAGACTGGCTGGATTTTATTCTTACTTGCAGAAGTGGGAAAGATTCTGCCGATTATGATATTGTTATTGGTGGTGTCGCAAATGATAAAGTTTTCAATACCGTTGAGCTTTATTTCGACAATCTGATTGGCAAAAAAGAGGCTATACAGAGATTGCGTTATGAAAAACCTAACTTGCAGTTCTGTTTCCGAACGCAAAAAGCTTTGGAGACTTATTTACACTTTGAAGGGAGTGAGCAAATTTGACGGCTAATCCTGTTTTGCTTCAAAAAAAATACACTCGTATTATTGCGTGCTTTGCGGAAAAGGAAAAACTCTCTCTAAATGATGCTCTGAGCTTTTTCTATCATTCTAAGCTTTATACTTTAATCAGTGAAGGGGTATCTGATCTGCACTGCATGAGCGATGAGTATCTGGTGGAAGAGCTTATTTCTGAATATAAAGAAAAAGCTTAAAATCTTTCGGTACTTAAAGAAGGTGTTACAAAATTATCATAGAAGATCTGTAATTACAGAGATTTTTTCACAGGCTCGAAGGCGGGCAGCCGCCTCTTCCGGTAATGGTAAGCTAGAAGAGGGCAGCTGCCTTTTCTCGCGCCACATCATATTTCCGTTTTCTTCACAAGTCCTTTCTCATGACGAGCACATTTACTGAATGGGCCGATGCCGTATAAATGAAATTCTTTCCGCCCCTCACGCTTCCACATACAGCTGAAACACGTTCCTTCTCTTCAAAGGAATTGCATTCCCAGGGATGCGCTGCAAGCACTTCTGTAAAGACTTTCTCTTCTCTCGTGACGTTTTTATATTGGACTTACCAATTAACTTTTATTGATAATGAATTATAAATAGAAGTAAGAAATTGGTTAACCAGTTAGTCTTCTGACTCGGTTTATACCAGAAAGATACGGGTGTTATATATGGATAATACAACATCTTGGGCACAGGTCGTAGATTATTTGATGGACGAAATTACAAACAGAAATTTGAATCCCGGAGACAAGCTTCCTCCTGAACGGACAATGGCTGCAGACTTGAATATCAGCCGTGCAATAGTCAGGGAAGCGATCAAAGTAATGAATTATCTCGGTTTTATTGACAGCACACAGGGTTCGGGCAACTTTATCGCCGAAAGATATTCTGAGACTGTCGCCAATATCATGCGGGTTATGTATTTAAGGGGGATATTTCCTTTGAAGGACTCACGCAGTTTCGGCAGATGCTGGAAATCAATTCTTTTGATCTGGATAATTGTTTTCACGCTCTGCTGGCAGAACGCCATAATTGATGCGTTGATTGAAGGAAATATTGATAAAGGGCATCAGGCCATCCGGAGCCATTTCTCGCATCTGGATCGTGCCTGAAATAGAGTAAAGAGGCGGCAGGGGAATATTGATGAAGATCGCCAGGAGTTTATTCTTTTGGCGCCATAAGATGGTGGATCCTGTGTTCAGCTTCTTTATAGACCTCTTCGTCATCTCGGATTGAAATTACGATAATCCGCATAACTTCACCATCTATTACCAGCTAGTAGACAACCCTGTAACCATGATTCCGAATCTTAATCTTATAATATCCACTTAGATTGGAACTGGCATGGTTCCCCAGCGGTTTCCCAATTCCATCCAGCGGCAGCGGGCACTCTGCGGTCTTATCGATGGCCTTTAAAATCATCTTGCGATTATATGCTTCAAGCAGCCGCTTTAGATCCCGCCGGGCTTATTTCATGTACTCAATCTCCCATTTCATCTCGCGGTTCCTCACTCTATTTCTACTTCCATAACTCATTCATTACTGAACATAATTCATTCACTGAAATGTCTAACGGAACTTCCAGATCATGTGTATACTCCTTTTTGAACAGATTAATAGTGATAATTGCAGTATTTCGCTCCATACTTATCTCCCCATCAACACAAAAAGCTGTCTTCCCACAATTGGTCAGATGATAGAGGCAACTCTGCCCCAGTCTGGGGAGTTCTTCCATCGCCGATATCTGGAATAAAAAGAAACGCTATAGAAATATTCATAGACATCCCCCTGACAATTCAGAACAAAAAATCATTCTGCCATTCATTTTATGTCGAAAAAAACAGATTTCCAAGGGGAATGCAATAAACAGCCAATTAATACGCTGTTTCTGCTGATTAGATTTAAAAAGAACAGAAAATAGACGTTATATCAATTATTTGGCCAATTCCATCGCAAAAAAGCCTGCCTGACCTTTTCCCTGTATGTCCGGCTGACAGGAATTTCCGTTCCGTCTTCCATAGTAAAAATCTGTTTACTGAACTTCTTCACTTTGTCAAGGGAAACAATATAACTCGTATGGCATCTGATCATGCCCGGATCATCCGTTTCTTTAAGAATCTCATCCATCTTTTTCATGGTTCTGAGACAGGCACCGTCAATAAGAGTGATAAAAGAATACCTTCCATTTCGCTCAATATACAGGATATCCTTGGTATGTACCAACACAGTTTCCCTGTTGACGGTAAGCCTGATTTTAGATTCCTTATTGGGGATCCTCTCCATTTTTCGCAGAATAAAGGGAAGCCGGGCACTAAAATCGTCTTTCAATACATAATAAAAGTGTTTGACTTCATACACATCTGACACATACTCTAAATAATTTGTACAAAATGCAATCTGGCAGTCAGGGCAAATTTCCGTGACCCTATCGGCCAGGGCAATCCCTCCCCTTCCGGGCATTTCTATATCCATGAACAACAGATCTATACTGTTTTCATTTAGAAACACAAGAAGATTATCCTCATCCCGAAAGGTATAGACATCCGCGTCTATTCCCATTTCGTTTGTACAGTACCGTATTTCCTGTTCCAACTTGGGAAGAGCCCTTCTGTCGTCATCACAGATCCCTATTTTCATTTCCGCTCACCTTCTTCTCTTCGTTTATTTCCATCGCTATGCGGACTGTAAATCTTCCATTCGATGCCTGATATTGAAAAGAGCCATGATGCCGTTCCACAATATCCTTAATAATCGAAATTCCGAGTCCATGCATCTTTCGGTCTTTTTTCGTCGTAGCTGGATGGCCGTTATGGGGGGAAATCGCTTCTCCCATGCTGTTTTCCATTTCAAGCATTAACCAGGAATTTTTGTTGTCACATGTCAGTCTAATAAAGCGGTCCTTTTTCTCATTTATCTTTCTGCAGCTTTCAATTGCATTATCAAATAAATTGAAAAGGATGCTGGTCATCTCATAATCCGGAATGTCACCATATTCAAGAGAATGGATATCAATCAATACTTGGATGTTCTCTTTCCGGCATTGTGATACTTTTGTAACAATGACAGAATTTGCCAGAAGGTCGGAGCAATAAACTGTAGGTTTAAGCGCTTCGTATTGTCCGTCCAAAGCTTCTGTATATTCTGAAATGACAGCATATATTGCTTCATTTCCGGCATTTTGCCTGTTAAGTTCCTCTATTGTCCGGAGATGATTTTTGATATCATGCCTAAGCTTCCTGGTCAGGATCATCTGCTCCATAAGAACATCGTTATAAGCCTCAACCAGTTTCTTCTGCATGATCAAATTTTGATTTTCCCGTTTCAGATGTAATTGCTCTCTTTTCAGATATACAAGACTGCCCACGATCAACATAATAAACAGAATCGCCGTGATTATGTTGGACTGGACGAGTCCGGTTCCCGCTCTAAGAGACGTATTAATGGATATTATGACACAAGCAACACAGTATGTTAAAAAAAACAACCAGATTATCCATTCATGCTTAATCTCTAACCGACGGAGGGCAGCAAAAAACGGTTTCAGGCTTTTGGTAAAGAAGAATATCCACGCCACACCAATAACAGCGGCAAAAAAAGTATGATAGCCTAATGTATTCTCCGGCCGGATTCCCTGCCCCCTTATCAACAGACTGGAAAGCCAGCCAACAACTGAAGTCACAACCAGGGAAACGCCATCTCCGATCCAAAAAATCAAAATGGATTTAGTGATTGATTCCTGAAATGCCCAATAAAGCAACACAATAAGAAGAAAAAACCATATCAAAGAAGTATTTATTTCCAAGATCTTAAAGGCCATAGTATTGCCATAATAATGCTTAATTACCGCAAGAATCAATATATTGACAATAATCGTCTTTCCCCACATTATTGCAAGGAATTTCCAGCAGCTGATTTTCAAACTACATGATCTGAGCAATACAGTTAGACTGCTGCCAATCCCCATCACATAATACGGCAAAGCCGCCACTAATTCGGATAACATCTTGTACCCTACCTCCATGCTTTTCTCTTAAAACCTCAGATAGCCAGGCAATTCTTGTCCACCCCCAGATTCCTATCAAAGCAAAGCATCCTGTCTGTCAAGGAAACGGCTCCGAAAGCTTCTATACACATTATATTAGAGTGATAAAAAGATAAAATCAATGGTACACTTACTTTTAGATAAATTCGCTCTTGGTGGCAAAAAGCTATTCACTACTTAATATGTTCGATTCAATATGCTTCCCAACAGTTCCAGCAGCTGCTCTTCCTGTCCCTCCACCAAACTTTCCACTTGTTCCATCCGAATGCCTGCGACGCTCACATCTTGTGTCTTTCCATAGAAATACACACCGAAAAGCAAAACCGCCAGAAATAGGCGAAGGCCAAAGGTGGACAGCTGTACGCCTCCAGCCTGCCTTTCCCGCTCCGCTGCGGTAAGCGGCTTATATCCTCCGTATCCGTCATAAACAGCGTCTGGTTCTTCCTGCTCATATCCGTCCAGCATATATCCGTAACTGTCGCTTTTTCCATAGAGAATTTCTTCTCGGTTCCGGATTCGCTGCTGATTCAAATGATTCTCTTCGCGGATCAAACGCATCAGCGCCAGTCTTCTTTTTGTCTGCAGATCCTGATTTCTCTCACCCTTCATCCATGCATTCCCCACTATCTACTTCTCCGTTCCTCGGACATTGGAGCGGAAAAATACCTTTCTAATCCCTATGAGGAAAGAACAAGTCCCATTCCAATTTCTAAAAACTGGTATATAAGAAGGTTATTATAAATTGCACATGCAAAACTTTATAGCCGGGGCTTTAGAAAACAGCGGACAGCATCAAGGCAGAAACACCCTTACAATGCAAAAGCGCCACAGGCATGAGCCTGTGGCGCAAAACCAAACCATCTTTCCTGCGAAACCGATGATTGGTTCCCGCAAAAGTGTAACCAATTATCGCTTTGCCAACTCCTCCATAATCTCTTCCCAGGTAATCCCCTTATCCGCCATGAGAACCATCAGATGATAGAGATAATCGCAGATCTCATATTTGATCTCATTGGGATTCGGATTCTTGGCGGCAATCACAATCTCCGTGGATTCCTCTCCCAGCTTCTTTAAAATCTTATCGATTCCCTTATCGAACAGATAATTGGTGTAGGAGCCTTCCTTGGGGTGCTCCCTGCGATCCAGGATCACAGAATAGACATCCTCCAGCACATGCATCGGATCATGCCGCATTTCGTGCTCCTTTACTGTCACAAGTTCCTGGAAAAAACAGCTGTAGGAACCTGTATGACAGGCGGGGCCGACCTGCTCCACCCGTGCCAGGATGGTATCCATGTCGCAGTCCGCATAGAGGGAGTGCACATATTGGTAATGGCCGCTGGTCTCCCCTTTCACCCACAGCTGCCTGCGGCTTCTGCTGTAATAGGTCATCCGGCCCGTGTCAAGCGTGGTATAATACGCCTCTTCATTCATGTATGCCACCATCAGCACGGCGTCCGTCTTATAATCCTGTACGACGACCGGCACCAGGCCGTCGGAATTGCAGCGAAACTCCTCCCAGGCATGAGCTACCCGGCGCTCTTCCGTTTCCAGACCATTGTCCCCACACAGTTTTTTCAGGGCTTCGATCTGAGTGACATTTTCATTCACCAGCTTGCCCGCTATGCCGCCCACTCCGTCTTGCTGCAGGATTTCTATAATCTTATCCAGAGATATTTCCGGCAGCATGGAATAAACCGGAATCGGGCACAGGGGAAGCGCGCTCTTAAGCTGAGCCGGCTCTTTTAGCAGTACGCCGGAAAGATAGGTTTCCAAAAGCCCGGCATTCTCTCCGATCACCTGACTGCTTCCGGTCTCGGCGATCAGCCGATCTGCTCCGAACTTCAGCGACACTTCTTTTGTGAGTTCTCTGTTGCTCTCATCATCATAATCCAGAACGGCCTGACTGCATCCCGCATACAGAAGTTTTTTCACATCTTCCATCTTATGGATGCGGCAGGAGCCGATGACGGGCACAGCCGCTTCGGAACAGATCTGCCGGATCACATCCAGCGCCTCTTCCTTTTCCTTATCTTCTTCCGAAAGGTCAAAAACCAGGATCGCATCACAACCGCAGCCGGCATATTCCTTTGCCAGCGCCACAGGATCCGGGTTTACAACATCCTTTTTTTCCGGCTCGCACACAGCCTTTCCCTGATAGAGATAGATACAGGGAATGAATTTCTTGGTCATCATTGGTATTTCTCTCCTCAAACTTCCTTTCTCTCAGGCTTACAGGCTTCTTGTCGGCATTCCTCCAAGCTTCCCTTTCTACAGGCTTCCCTTGGTGCTGAGCCCCCCTTCGATCCGCCCGTCCGGCCTGCTGGCCATATCCAGCGCCTTTGCAAACGCTTTGAACATGGCCTCTGCCATGTGATGGCCATTGATGCCTGAGAGCATCTTGATATGCAGGTTCATCGCCGCGCTGTAAGAAACTGCATAGAAAAATTCACGGATCAGCTGCGCATCCAGCGTCCCGATCATGGGCACGGGGAAATCGCAGTCGTATGCAAAATAGGGCCTCCCGCACAGATCCACGGCACAAAGCGCCAACGCATCATCCATGGGAAGCAGGAAATGGCCATATCTTCCAATTCCCTTCTTGTCCCCCACCGCCTGCGCGATGGCGTTTCCAAGCACAATGCCTGTGTCTTCCACCGTATGGTGTCCATCCACATGCAGGTCTCCGTCCACCTTCACCGTCAGATCAAACAGACCATGCCGGGCAAAGCCTTCCAGCATATGGTCAAAAAAACCGATTCCCGTCTGAATATCCGCTTTTCCTGAACCATCCAGCAACAGGGAAAGCCGGATGTCCGTTTCCTTCGTGGTCCGCCTGATAGAAGCGGCACGCTCAATATGTTGCTCCATATTTACCTCCATGCCGAAGCGCTTCCGCCAATCACTTCTCTTCAAATCTCACTTTAATGGAATTCGCATGGGCGGTCAAGCCTTCCCGCCCGGCGAACAGTTCAATATCTTGATGGGCCGCTTCCAGCGCCTGTCTGGAATAAGAAATGATGCTGCTTTTCTTCAGAAAATCGTCCACGTTCAACGGGGAAAAGAACCTAGCCGTGCCGTTGGTGGGCAGCACATGGTTGGGTCCGGCAAAATAATCGCCGAGCGGTTCGGGCGACCAGTGTCCCATGAACACCGCACCCGCATTGCTGATGAGAGGCAGCAG
>OGPH01001680.1_pt1 | contig 15526 bp, 8 predicted proteins | sample 1552891 | NCBI WGS metagenome assembly OGPH01 (sample SAMEA2580272, study PRJEB22360) | human gut metagenome | biome: human gut; feature: human-associated habitat; material: faeces | place: Denmark | collected 2008/2010 | reverse complement strand
TTAAGATGCGGATGAGCATCTTAAACACAGCGACTACAGAGCAGATGGGATATGGCAGTATTTCTTTTTTCGTTTGTTTCCCCCTAATGAATCAAATAGTAATCACTTATCCATTTTGTCAAATTAAAAAAGTTGCTGAAATTCGGTGCTTTTTTACTGCTATTTTATACATATTATATGGAAGTATTTTCATGTTTATGTTTAACTGGTGAAAAAACTGGAAAAAATCAAAAATAAGAGAAAAAAATTGGTTGACATAGCTTGACAGATGTGCTATGATAATAAACTGATTCACAATGGGTCTGTATGCCTATTGGAAAGTAACCAGAAGATTTTACATTATGATTATTCAAGGGGTGAAAACATCGATGGAAAAGAATAGACTGCGTCCAACGCGAATTCCGGGAAGCAAAAACATCAGAATGAGCTATGCCAGACAAAAAGATGTTCTCGATATGCCGAATCTTATAGAAGTCCAGAAAGATTCCTACAAGTGGTTCCTTACAGATGGATTGAAAGAGGTTTTTGAGGACATTTCGCCTATCACGGATTACAGCGGACAGCTCAGCCTGGAGTTTGTGGACTTTCAGCTTTGTAGAGAGGATAGAAAGTATTCAATCGAGGAGTGTAAAGAACGTGATGCAACATATGCAGCTCCTTTAAAAGTGAAAGTTCGTCTCCATAATAAGGAAACAGATGATTTTAAACAGCACGACATTTTTATGGGTGATCTGCCATTGATGACGGAAACAGGTACTTTCGTAATTAATGGTGCGGAACGTGTTATCGTCAGTCAGTTAGTTCGTTCTCCAGGTATTTACTATGCGATCAGCCACGACAAGATTGGTAAGAAGTTATATTCTTGTACCGTAATTCCTAACCGTGGTGCATGGCTGGAATACGAGACAGACTCCAACGATGTATTTTATGTTCGTGTTGACCGTACAAGAAAGGTTCCTGTTACTGTACTTGTCAGAGCTCTTGGCATTGGAACCAATGCCGAAATTAAGGAATTATTCGGAGAAGAGCCTAAGATTTTAAAAACTCTTGAGAAGGATACAGCAACAAACTATCAGGAAGGTCTTAAGAAGTTATACGAGAAGATTCGTCCGGGCGAACCTTTATCTGTTGACAGTGCAGAGAGTCTGATCAACAGTATGTTCTTCGATGCAAGACGTTATGATCTTGCGAAGGTAGGACGTTATAAATTTAATAAGAAGTTAATGTTCCGCAACCGTATTGCAGGACATAGACTGGCACAGGATGTTCTTGATCCTTCTACAGGCGAGATCATTTTTGAGGCAGGTGTAAGACTTACAAAAGAACAGGCTGACACGATCCAGAACGCAGCAGTTCCATATGTATATGTAGAGACAGAAGAGAAAGAAGTAAAAGTCCTTTCCAGCATGATGGTAGATATCACAAGTTTTGTTGATGTTGATCCTCAGGAAGTGGGCGTTACTGAACTTGTATATTACCCGGCCCTTGAAAAAATCTTAGAAGAATATGATGATATAGATGAAATTAAAGCACAGATTCGCAAGAATATTAATGAGTTAATTCCAAAGCATATCACAAGAGAGGATATTTTAGCTTCTATTAACTACAATATCCATCTGGAATATGGTGTTGGTAATGACGATGATATTGACCATTTAGGTAACCGTCGTATCCGTGCTGTTGGTGAGTTGTTACAGAACCAGTACAGAATCGGTTTATCTCGTCTGGAAAGAGTTGTCAGAGAGCGTATGACAACACAGGATATTGAGTCCATTTCTCCACAGACATTAATTAATATCAAGCCGGTTACTGCTGCTGTAAAGGAATTCTTTGGAAGTTCTCAGTTATCTCAGTTCATGGATCAGCATAACCCATTATCTGAGCTTACACATAAGAGACGTCTTTCTGCATTAGGTCCTGGTGGTCTTTCCAGAGATCGTGCCGGATTCGAGGTTCGAGATGTACACTATTCCCACTACGGAAGAATGTGTCCTGTAGAGACTCCCGAAGGTCCTAACATCGGTCTGATCAACTCTCTTGCAACTTATGCAAGAATTAATGAATATGGTTTTGTAGAAGCTCCTTACCGTAAGGTAGATAAGAGTGATCCACAGAATCCTGTAGTAACAGATGAGGTTGTATACCTTACTGCTGATGAAGAAGATAACTACACAGTAGCACAGGCCAACGAACCGTTAGATGAAGAAGGACATTTCATTCATACAAACGTTTCCGGTCGTTACAGAGAGGAAACATCTGAATTTAGAAAGTCAAGAATTGACTTAATGGACGTATCTCCGAAGATGGTATTCTCCGTAGCTACATCCATGATTCCTTTCCTTGAGAACGATGATGCGAACCGAGCTCTGATGGGATCAAACATGCAGCGTCAGGCCGTACCTCTGTTAAAGACAGAAGTTCCTGTTGTTGGTACTGGTATGGAAGCAAAGGCTGCACGTGACTCAGGTGTATGTATTATCGCACATCATGCAGGTACTGTTGAGTATTCTACAAGTAAAGAGATTATTGTAAAGAGAGAAGACGGAATTCGTGATACGTATCACGTAATCAAGTTCTCCCGAAGCAACCAGGGTAACTGTATGAATCAGAGACCGATCGTAAATAAGGGAGACCATGTTGAGGCAGGAGATATCCTTGCAGATGGTGCTTCTACATGTGGCGGCGAGATGGCTCTTGGTAAGAACCCTCTGATCGGATTTATGACTTGGGAAGGTTATAACTACGAGGATGCCGTACTGTTAAGTGAACGTCTTGTACAGAATGATGTATATACATCTGTTCATATCGAAGAATATGAGGCAGAGGCAAGAGATACAAAGCTTGGTCAGGAAGAGATCACAAGAGATCTTGCAGGACTGAGTGAAGATGTATTAAAAGATCTGGATGAGAATGGTATCATCCGTATCGGTGCAGAAGTTCATGCCGGAGATATTCTGGTAGGTAAGGTTACTCCTAAGGGAGAGACAGAACTTACTGCAGAAGAAAGACTTCTTCGTGCTATTTTCGGTGAAAAAGCAAGAGAAGTTCGTGACACTTCCCTTCGTGTTCCACATGGCGCTTATGGTGTTGTTATGGACACAAAGGTATTTACAAGAGAGAATGGCGATGAGCTTCCTCCGACAGTTAACAAGTCTGTGCGTGTTTACATTGCACAGAAGCGTAAGATTTCTGTTGGTGATAAGATGGCCGGTCGTCATGGTAACAAGGGTGTAGTTTCCCGTGTACTTCCAGTAGAGGATATGCCATTCCTTCCGAATGGTCGTCCACTTGATATCGTACTGAACCCATTAGGTGTACCTTCCCGAATGAACATCGGACAGGTCTTAGAGCTTCATTTAAGTCTTGCATCTAAGGTGCTTGGATTTAATGTAGCAACACCGGTATTTAATGGTGCAGACGAGAACGATATTATGGATACTCTTGAGATGGCTAATGATTATGCCAATAAGACATGGGAAGAATTTGAAGAACGCTGGGGTGACAAGGTTAACGATGATATTATGAAATATCTCTGGGATAACCGTGACCACAGAGAAGAATGGAAGGGTGTTCCAATCGACCGTACCGGTAAGGTTCAGCTTCGTGACGGACGTACCGGACAGGAATTTGATTCACCAGTTTCCATCGGATTCATGCATTATCTGAAGTTGCATCACTTAGTAGATGATAAGATTCATGCACGTTCTACTGGTCCTTACTCACTGGTAACACAGCAGCCACTGGGTGGTAAAGCGCAGTTTGGTGGACAGCGTTTCGGAGAGATGGAGGTTTGGGCTCTTGAGGCTTATGGTGCTTCCTATACTCTTCAGGAAATCTTAACTGTGAAGTCTGATGATGTAGTAGGTCGTGTTAAGACATATGAAGCGATTATCAAAGGTGAGAATATTCCTGAACCTGGTATTCCGGAATCCTTTAAGGTACTTCTTAAAGAGTTCCAGTCCCTCGCTCTTGACGTTCGTGTCTTAAAAGAAGATATGACAGAGATCGAGCTTCAGGAAGGCAGTGAAACAATTAATGAATCCCTTACTTCAGTGATTGAGAGCAGTCCGGATGATAATAATTATAAGGATGAGAGCAATCTTGGAGAGTATGGCTACAAAGAAAGTACTCTGGAAGAAGAAACCGGACAGGTGGATGCACAGCCAGAGTTTGCAGGAATGCCTTTCGGTGATTCCGATTTGTAAGATAGTTTGGAAGGAGTAACCTATGTCTGATATGAATAACCAAACAGTTGAACAGCCGGTTAATTTTGACGCCATTAAGATCGGACTTGCGTCTCCGGAACTGATTCGTCAGTGGTCTCATGGTGAGGTAAAAAAGCCGGAAACCATTAACTACCGTACTTTAAAGCCGGAAAAAGATGGTCTGTTCTGCGAAAGAATTTTCGGACCAAGCAAGGACTGGGAATGTCACTGTGGTAAATATAAAAAGATCCGCTATAAAGGCGTTGTCTGTGATAAATGTGGAGTAGAAGTTACAAAGGCCAGTGTAAGAAGAGAGAGAATGGGACATATCGAGCTTGCAGCTCCGGTATCCCATATCTGGTACTTCAAGGGAATCCCTAGCCGTATGGGATTAATCCTTGATATGTCTCCAAAGGCACTTGAAAAAGTATTATACTTTGCTTCCTTTGTCGTTCTTGATCCAGGAACAACAAACTTAAGCAAGAAGGATGTTATCTCTGATGCAGAGTACCGTCGTGTTACAGAGGAGTACAGAGATTCTGAAGAAGGTCTTGGAAGCTTCCGCGTAGGAATGGGTGCTGAGGCAATCAAAGAACTTCTTGGAGAGATTGATCTTGAAGCAGAAGCAGAAGAACTTAAGAAGAGTCTTAAGAACGCCAGTGGACAGAAAAAAGCTAGAAATATTAAGAGATTAGAAGTTGTAGAAGCGTTCCGTCTGTCCGGAAACTCTCCGGAATGGATGGTACTTGACGCTGTTCCGGTTATCCCTCCGGATATCCGTCCAATGGTTCAGTTAGATGGTGGACGTTTTGCAACATCTGATTTAAATGATTTATATAGAAGAATCATCAACCGTAATAATCGTCTTAAGAGACTGTTAGAACTTGGCGCTCCGGATATCATTATCCGTAATGAAAAGCGTATGCTCCAGGAAGCGGTAGATGCGTTAATTGATAACGGTCGTCGTGGCCGTCCTGTAACAGGTCCAGGAAACAGAGCATTAAAATCTCTTTCCGATATGTTAAAGGGTAAACAGGGCCGTTTCCGTCAGAACCTTCTTGGTAAGCGTGTTGACTACTCAGGCCGTTCTGTAATCGTAGTAGGACCGGAACTGAAGATTTATCAGTGTGGTCTTCCAAAAGAGATGGCGATCGAACTGTTTAAGCCATTTGTTATGAAAGAACTTGTAGCAAACGGTCTTGCTCACAATATTAAGTCTGCTAAGAAGATGGTAGAGAAGTTACAGCCTGAAGTTTGGGATGTACTTGAAGATGTTATTAAAGAACATCCGGTTATGTTAAACCGTGCCCCTACCTTACATCGTCTTGGTATTCAGGCATTCGAACCAACATTAGTAGAAGGTAAAGCGATTAAGTTACATCCGTTAGTATGTACAGCCTTCAATGCCGACTTTGATGGTGACCAGATGGCTGTCCATCTGCCACTTTCTCAGGAAGCGCAGGCAGAGTGTCGTTTCCTTTTACTTTCTCCTAATAACCTGCTGAAACCATCAGATGGTGCGCCAGTAGCTGTTCCTTCACAGGATATGGTCCTTGGTATTTACTACCTGACTATGGAAAAAGAAGGAGCAAAAGGCGAAGGCAAGTGCTTTAAGTCTGAAAATGAAGCATATCTTGCTTATGAGAACAAGGTGATCACTCTTCACTCCAGAATTAAAGTAAAGAGAAGAGGAATGAGACCAGACGGAACAATGGGAAGCCGTATTGTAGATTGTACAATGGGACGTCTTCTTTTCAACGAAATCATCCTTCAGGATTTAGGTTTTGTTGATCGTTCTGATCCAGATAACTTCTTAAAGTTAGAAGTTGATTTCCAGTGTGGTAAGAAACAGTTAAAACAGATCCTTGACCGTTGTATCAGTGTACATGGTACAACGAAGACAGCAGAGGTTCTTGATAATATTAAAGCTCTTGGATATAAATATTCTACAATTGGTGCGTTGAGTGTATCTATTTCAGATATGACAGTACCAAAAGAAAAAGCAGATATCCTTGCAGCAGCTCAGAAACAGGTTGAGTACATTACAAAGCAGTACAGACGTGGTTTCATGACAGAAGAAGAACGTTACAAAGCAGTAGTACAGACATGGTTCGCTGCCGATAACGAACTTACAGATAAACTGATCAGTGGTCTTGATAAGTACAATAACATCTTCATGATGGCTGACTCCGGTGCCCGTGGTTCTAACCAGCAGATCAAGCAGCTTGCAGGTATGCGTGGATTGATGGCCGATACATCCGGACGTACGATCGAGCTCCCTATCAAGTCAAACTTCCGTGAAGGTCTTGACGTACTGGAGTACTTCATTTCTGCACATGGTGCCAGAAAGGGACTTTCTGATACAGCGCTTCGTACAGCCGATTCCGGTTACCTGACAAGACGTCTTGTAGACGTATCACAGGAACTGATCATCCGCGAGCAGGATTGCTGTGAAGGAACAAATAAGATTCCAAGCATGTATGTAGAAGCAATCATGGATGGAAAAGAAACAATCGAAACATTAGAAGACCGTATCAGCGGACGTTATGCAGCAGAAGATTATAAAGATGCAGAAGGTAACCTTATTGTTGAAGCTAACTGCATGATCACTCCAAAGCGTGCAAAAGCGATCGTTAATGCCGGATATGAAAAGGTTAAGATCAGAACAATGTTAACCTGTAAGTCCCATAACGGTGCATGTTCTAAATGTTATGGTGCCAACCTTGCAACTGGTCAGGCAGTACAGGTTGGAGAGGCAGTAGGAATCATTGCTGCCCAGTCCATCGGTGAACCTGGTACACAGCTTACCATGCGTACATTCCATGCCGGTGGTGTAGCCGGTGATGATATCACACAGGGTCTTCCTCGTGTCGAGGAGCTTTTTGAAGCACGTAAGCCAAAGGGTCTTGCAATTATCAGTGAGATCGCTGGTCGTGCAGATGTAAAAGAAACAAAAGAAAAACGTGAGATTACTATTGTGAATGAAGATAGTGGAGAAACAAGAAGCTATATCATTCCATATGGTTCCCGTATTAAAGTTCTCGACGGCACTTACTTAGAGGCCGGTGCTGAACTGACAGAAGGTTCTGTAAATCCTCATGATATCTTAAGAATCAAAGGCGCAGAAGCAGTACAGGATTACATGATGAGAGAAGTACAGCGTGTATACCGTCTGCAGGGTGTAGATATCAACGATAAACATATCGAGATCATTGTTCGCCAGATGCTTAAGAAAGTTCGTATTGAAGATGCAGGAGACAGCCAGTATCTTCCAGGAGCACTCATCGACATTCTTGAATTAGAAGATGAGAATGAGAGACTTCTTGCAGAAGGAAAAGAAATTGCAACAGCAGAGCAGACACTTCTTGGTATCACAAAAGCGTCTCTGGCAACAAGCTCCTTCTTATCAGCCGCATCCTTCCAGGAAACAACAAAGGTTCTTACCGATGCAGCTATCAAAGGAAAGATCGATCCACTGATCGGTCTGAAGGAGAACGTACTTTTAGGAAAGCTTATCCCAGCAGGAACAGGCTTAAAGAAGTATCGTAACCTTCACCTCAATACAGGAAAAGTAGTGAATGAAATCGAAGAAGTAGATGAATTTGACTACGATGCGGATTACCCTTCCATGGATGAAGAAGTGCAAGATCAGAAGTCAGATGATGTAGCAATGAGTTTAGATTCCAGAGGAGAGGAACTGTAATTCAGTTCTTTTAGAAGATAAAAATAAAGAATGTGCCACATAATTACTGTGTGGCACATTTTTTTTGCTATTATGCTATTATATATCAGATGTGAGATGCCTCCCATTTCTACTGTACATCTCGTAGCAAGAATACATCGGCATTCTTAAATTTTTAAGAAAATGTTGTTGGTAAAGTTAATAAAATCCTTACTTCAAAAGTTTGATTTTCATAATTTACATTCATAATGCCATTGTATTTTTCTGCGATTAACTGAGCAGAGTAAAGACCCTGACCAGTTCCTTCATGTTTTGTCGAATAAAAGACATTATTTTTTATTTTGATGTTACCATAGTAAGGATTGCGAATCTGCAAAGCAAGAGTGGCAGGATTCGTTCGGGCAAATTTTAAAGAAATAAGTCGTTTATCTTTTGGAAGTACCCTGCAGGCAGCAATAGAATTATCAAGAAGATTACCAAGTAACACACAAAAATCAGTCTCCTTAAAAGTATTTTCTGGAATATCAAGCCGGATAGAAAAATGCGTTTTGATGAATAAATCCTTACATTGTGTTTCATAATGATTTAATATCGAATTTACTCCAGCAAAAGAACAATATCGTTTTGGTGTAGCAGGTATCTCTGAAGAGAATTCCTTCAAATATTCTTTTGCCTCTGCATATTTATTTTCCTCAAGCATTTGATTTAAAGTGGCAAGATGATGGCGGTAATCGTGACGTAATCTGCTGGTATCATTAATAAAAGTCTGTAATTTTCGTGTTTGTTCAGCCTCTATCTGAAGGTAGAGATTTTTTTCCGTCACCTTTTGTTTTTCAATTACAATGTGAGCAATTTGAAAAAAGAGCAGATATACAATAATAATAAGAGAAACACTCATAGCAATAGCTAATAAATATATTTCTAAAGTTTTATCAACGTATATTTTATCGCTGTTTTCCGGAACAAGATATTGAGAAAAAAACACAAAAAGGGCAGGTGGAATCCATATGATCTTCCATATTTTTTCTTCATGAAAAGAAGTAACCAGCCAGCCAAGATATCTTTTTGCAGGATAAGCTAAAAGAACAACCAGGATCCATTCGAAAAGCTGCTCGATCATAAGTACTGTTAAAGGACTGTAAGGAAGAACAGTACTGTGGGGATATAAAAGGATATCTGTTATATAGTAGAAAAGGTAAGCGAAGGAACCTAAAAGACAGGCACTCATAAATATAAACCATAAATGTGAACGTGGTAAGGCAACGGTTCTTTCGTAAAAATAAAAAAAGATAAAAATGCATAGAAATGCATTCACAGTGTTGGAAATCCAGAAAGGAAGAAGCAGAAAAAAAATAAACATAACAATCTCTACTAAAAATGTAACTAGAACAACCTTTTTTATGAGTGAAAGAAGAGAAACTGTAATTTGAGAATATACAGGGATAAAGCAGAAAACAATAAGTGGAAAAATCATGATAGTTTCCCGGGTAAGAAACAGTGCGGTATGTATACTGTTCAATTAGATTACCTCCTCGTTTAACTTTTTAAATTGGTAATCCTGATATTTTTTCAGGAGTTCATTGCAATCCTTTCTACGGAGTGGAAGATGTTTTCCATCCTGCATGATAAAAACTTCATTATTAGCCTGACAAACATAATTCATATTTAAAATAATACCTCTGTTACAGGAAAGAAAAGGCTCCTTTTCATGAAGCTGTTCTGCAATAGAAGAAAAAGTAATGCGGCATTGGAGCTGTTTGTTATCAGAAAAGGTAAAAACCGTATATTTATCTTTGGAAAAAAGATACTGCAGCTGCGAAAAGTTCAGGGAAAAATTCTTTTTTCCTGCAATGAAATCCAGAGTTCCATCATATTTATGCAGTCTTTTTAAAGCAGAATCAAGAACATCATTAATGTTTTGTTCGGTAACAGAAGTCTTTAATAAATAATCAAAACAGGCATGCGTCTTAATTGCCCGCCACATATCATCCTGGCTGGAAGTAAAAAAGATTATAAGACAGTCTTTATTTGAAGAATGGATTGTATGTGCAATTTCAACACCATCAATTCCTTCCATATATATATCAACAAAAATAATAGAATACTCGTTGTACATAGAATTTTTTAAAAAAAGTTCTCCTGATGAAAACGTATCTATAGAAAAAGGAAAAGGATGGTTCTGTCCATAGTTTTTTATATAGGTTATTAAATATTCGCGGTCATTTTGGTCATCATCTATAATAGCAATCTTCATGTGTATACCCCATAATATATTCAAAATAGAAATCATAAATAATATATAATAAAAAAAACAGAAAGTCCAGTTTAGGAAATTAAAAATTACCTCTTGACAAAAAGTTTTTTTAAAGATATAATTCGTAATTGTGTGCAGATGTATAACTATGCCCACATGAGGGTATAATCAAGATGATTTATCATATTGGTTTAGCCCAGAGAAGAAACTATTAGCAACCACATTAGAAAATATGCATGGAGGTGAATTTCAGAATGCCTACTTTTAACCAGTTAGTTAGAAAAGGAAGACAGTCTGTAGCAAAGAAATCCACGGCACCTGCTCTTCAGAAAGGATTTAACTCCTTAAAGAAAAGACCAACAGATGCCAGCTCACCACAGAAACGTGGAGTATGTACAGCCGTTAAGACAGCAACTCCTAAGAAGCCTAACTCAGCGCTTCGTAAGATTGCCAGAGTACGTCTTTCCAACGGTATCGAAGTAACAAGCTATATCCCAGGTGAAGGACATAACCTTCAGGAACATAGTGTTGTTCTTATCCGTGGAGGAAGAGTAAAGGATTTACCAGGTACAAGATATCATATCGTACGTGGTACTCTTGATACAGCAGGCGTAGCAAACAGACGCCAGGCTCGTTCCAAATACGGTGCTAAGAGACCTAAGAAATAAATATCAGTGAGAATGCCGGAATAGCAATATTTTCTCTGTTGGTTGCAGGCAATATATTGACTTGTCCGAGCATGAACAACGGAAACAGAAGTTTCCATGAGTACCGATGATTTAATATTTCATTTCCTCATGGAAATGAAGAAATGAAAATCACATTTAATTAAGGAGGGAAGAACCGTGCCACGTAAAGGACATATCGCAAAAAGGGATGTATTACCAGATCCTATTTACAATAACAAAGTGGTAACAAAGCTTATCAATAACATCATGTTAGACGGTAAGAAAGGTGTTGCACAGAAAATCGTTTACGGTGCTTTCGACCGCATTGCGGAAGAAACAGGAAAAGATGCCTTAGAAGTATTTACAGAGGCTATGAACAACATTATGCCAGCTCTGGAAGTTAAGGCTAGACGTATCGGTGGTGCTACTTATCAGGTACCTATCGACGTAAGACCAGACAGACGTCAGGCATTAGCTCTTCGTTGGATTACTCTTTACTCTCGTAAGAGAAGTGAAAAGACTATGGAAGAGCGTCTTGCAAAAGAACTTATGGATGCAGCGAACAACACTGGTGCATCTGTAAAGAAAAAAGAAGATATGCACAAAATGGCAGAAGCAAACAAAGCTTTCGCACATTACAGATTCTAATAAGTTATTTACACAGGATGTGCTGCATAGGTTATGCAGCCGTCCGGATACATTTTATAGGAGGAAAAAACCTTGGCTGGAAGAGAATATCCACTTGAGAGAACCAGAAATATTGGTATTATGGCCCACATTGATGCTGGTAAGACAACATTAACAGAGCGTATCCTTTATTATACTGGTGTAAATTACAAGATTGGTGATACTCATGAAGGTACTGCTACCATGGACTGGATGGAACAGGAGCAGGAAAGAGGTATCACAATCACTTCCGCTGCCACAACATGTCACTGGACTCTGGAAGAGAATTGTAAACCTAAAAAAGGTGCTTTAGAGCATCGTATCAATATTATTGATACCCCAGGACACGTTGACTTTACAGTAGAGGTAGAAAGATCTCTTCGTGTATTGGACAGCGCTGTTGGTGTCTTCTGTGCAAAGGGCGGTGTTGAACCACAGTCCGAAAATGTATGGCGTCAGGCAGACACCTATAATGTACCACGTATGGCATTCATCAATAAGATGGATATCATGGGTGCTGATTTCTACGGTGCAGTAGATCAGATCAAAACAAGATTAGGTAAAAACGCGATTCCTATTCAGCTTCCTATCGGTAAGGAAGATGACTTCAAGGGAATTATCGACTTAATGGAAATGAAAGCCTACATCTACAACGATGAGAAGGGTGAAGACATCGATATTATCGATATCCCAGAAGATATGAAGGATGATGCTGAATTATATCACACAGATATGGTTGAGAAAATCTGTGAAGCAGATGATGATTTAATGATGGCTTACCTTGATGGTGAAGAGCCAAGCGTTGAAGACTTAAAGAGAGTTCTTCGTGAAGGAACATGTAACTGTACAATGGTTCCTGTTTGCTGTGGTACAGCTTACAGAAACAAAGGTGTTCAGAAGCTTCTTGACGCTATCATCGAATATCTGCCAGCTCCTACAGATGTAGAAGCTATCAAAGGTCAGGACTTAGAAGGTAATGAAGTAGAAGTTCCTGCTTCTGATGATGCTCCATTTGCAGCTTTAGCATTCAAGATCATGACAGACCCATTCGTTGGAAAGCTTGCTTTCTTCCGCGTATATGCAGGAACAATGAATTCCGGTTCTTACATTTTAAATGCTACAAAGGGCAAAAAAGAGCGTGTTGGACGTATCCTTCAGATGCATGCCAACAAGCGTCAGGAATTAGATAAAGTATACTCAGGAGATATCGCAGCAGCAGTTGGATTTAAGTTTACTACTACTGGTGATACAATCTGTGATGAACAGCATCCAGTAATTCTTGAGTCTATGGAATTCCCAGATCCAGTTATCGAGCTCGCTATCGAGCCTAAGACAAAAGCTGGACAGGGCAAGATGGCAGAAGCCCTTGCAAAACTTGCAGAAGAAGATCCTACTTTCCGCGCTCATACAGATCAGGAAACAGGACAGACAATCATCGCTGGTATGGGTGAGCTTCACCTTGAGATCATCGTTGACCGTCTCCTTCGTGAGTTCAAAGTAGAAGCTAACGTTGGTGCTCCACAGGTAGCATACAAAGAATCCTTCACAAAAGCAGTTGATATCGATTCTAAGTACGCTAAACAGTCCGGTGGACGTGGTCAGTACGGACACTGTAAAGTTCGTTTCGAGCCTATGGACGTTAACGGAGAAGAAACATTCAAATTCGATTCCGAAGTTGTTGGTGGTGCTATTCCTAAAGAATACATCCCTGCAGTTGGTGCTGGTATCGAAGAGGCATCCAAAGCTGGTATTCTTGGTGGATTCCCTGTTGTTGGTGTACACGCTACAGTATACGACGGATCTTACCATGAAGTCGATTCTTCTGAAATGGCATTCAAGGTAGCTGGTTCCTTAGCATTCAAGGATGCTATGAAGAAAGCAGATCCTGCATTACTTGAGCCTATCATGAAGGTTGACGTAACAATGCCTGAAGAATACATGGGTGACGTTATCGGTGATATCAACTCCCGTCGTGGACGTATTGAAGGTATGGAAGATGTAGGTGGCGGACGTATCGTTCATGGTTTCGTACCATTATCTGAAATGTTCGGATATTCTACAGACTTACGTTCCAGAACTCAGGGACGTGGTAACTACTCCATGTTCTTTGATCACTATGAAAAAGTTCCTAAGAACGTACAGGAAAAGATTCTGGATGCTCATTTAGCAGCTCAGAACAAATAATTTCATAGATAAAGATTATCTGCAAAGTTTTACTTGCAAATAATGTTAAAATGAAATATAATTACAGCAGGTGCGGCTTTATAGTCGCAGTCTGGCTGTAATTTGGAATCGTCTGGTCGATTCTTTGCCGGACGAGAATATTTAAAATTATAAAGACAGCCTATCAGGCGTAATTTTAAGGAGGAAATTCAAATGGCTAAAGCTAAGTTTGAGAGAACTAAACCACATTGTAATATTGGTACCATCGGACACGTTGACCATGGTAAAACAACTTTAACAGCTGCTATCACAAAAGTATTAGCTGAAAGAGTAGAAGGAAACGAAAAAGTAGATTTCGAAAACATCGATAAAGCTCCAGAAGAAAGAGAACGTGGTATCACAATCTCTACAGCTCACGTTGAGTACGAAACAGAGAAGAGACATTACGCACACGTTGACTGTCCAGGTCATGCCGATTATGTAAAGAACATGATCACTGGTGCTGCTCAGATGGACGGAGCTATCCTTGTAGTAGCTGCTACTGATGGTGTTATGGCTCAGACTAAAGAGCACATCTTATTATCCCGTCAGGTAGGTGTACCTTACATCGTAGTATTCATGAACAAATGTGATATGGTAGACGATGAAGAGTTACTTGAGTTAGTAGACATGGAAATCCGTGAATTATTAAACGAGTACGAATTCCCAGGAGATGACACTCCAATCATCCAGGGTTCCGCTCTTATGGCTCTTGAAGATCCTAACGGAGAATGGGGAGATAAGATCATGGAACTTATGGACGCTGTTGATACATGGATTCCAAACCCAGAACGTGACACAGATAAGCCTTTCTTAATGCCTATCGAGGATATCTTCTCTATCACAGGTCGTGGTACAGTTGCTACAGGCCGTGTTGAGAGAGGTCAGCTTAACCTTAATGATGAAGTTGAAATCGTTGGTCTTTCAGACGAGACACGTAAGGTTGTTGTTACAGGTATCGAAATGTTCAGAAAGCTTCTTGATTATGCTGAAGCTGGAGATAACATCGGTGCTCTTCTCCGTGGTGTTGCACGTGATGAAATCGAAAGAGGTCAGGTACTTGCTAAGCCGGGTACAATCACACCGCACACACAGTTTAAGGGTGAGGTTTATGTCCTGACAAAGGATGAAGGCGGTCGTCATACACCATTCTTCACAAACTACAGACCTCAGTTCTATTTCAGAACAACTGACGTTACAGGTGTTGTTAATCTTCCTGACGGCGTAGAAATGTGTATGCCTGGTGATAACATCACAATGTCTGTTGAACTTACAACAACAATCGCTATTGAAGAAGGACTTCGTTTCGCTATCCGTGAAGGCGGAAGAACCGTTGGTTCAGGCGTTGTTACTGAAATCATTAAATAAGATAACCAATAACCCCCGAAAACATGTTGTTTTCGGGGGTTGCTTTTTTTAGAATTAATGGTGAAAATTATTTTTGACTGATATTTGACTGATTAGATATATAGTATTCATCAATCTTTTTTGCTACATTTGCCGGGTCGCTATCTAAATGAGTATAAATATCAAGTGTTGTTTTAATAGATGAATGACCTAGTAAATATTGACAAGTTTTAATATCCACGCCTGCATAAAATAAATCTGTTGCATAAGTGGTGAGCTGTTATTTCATTGATAGGAATTTTTGATACTGAATTCATTTTTCGTATAATCTGTTTCCACATATTTTGATATGATGTTTTTGTTACAAGGGTATGATTTCTTGATGAAAATAAAAACATTCCCTTTACATTTGTTTTAATATACTCTTTTAAAACACTTTCTAATTTATTTGTTATAGGAATATCTCTCACTCCGGCCGGCGTTTTTGTTGTTCCTTTCAGCT
>OGPH01001678.1_pt1 | contig 15558 bp, 15 predicted proteins | sample 1552891 | NCBI WGS metagenome assembly OGPH01 (sample SAMEA2580272, study PRJEB22360) | human gut metagenome | biome: human gut; feature: human-associated habitat; material: faeces | place: Denmark | collected 2008/2010 | reverse complement strand
TGGTTCTTTTTTGTCTCCGCGCGGGATTTGAACAGGGCGGCGGTGCGAAGCACCGTAAACAAAGCCATAGTATGGCTTTGTTTAGCCCGCGGGTCCCAACCCGTAGGAATGTCTAACAGGGTGCATGCTGCTAACACATTCGTGTACTGGTTCTTTTTTGTCTCCGCGCGGGATTTGAACAGGGCGGCGGTGCGAAGCACCGTAAACAAAGCCATAGTATGGCTTTGTTTAGCCCGCGGGTCCCAACCCGTAGGAATGTCTAACAGGGTGCATGCTGCTAACACATTCGTGTACTGGTTCTTTTTTGTCTCCGCGCGGGATTTGAACAGGGCGGCGGTGCGAAGCACCGCAAACAAAGCCATAGTATGGCTTTGTTTAGCCCGCGGGTTCCACCGGCTAGGAATGTCTAACAAGGTGCATGCTGCTAGGAGCAGCGGGATCTGCAACCCGAAAAGTTTTGACTTGTGTTCTAAATATGATATACTGGAAAAGCAAAGCCATATTTGGCTGCAGAACGGACAAAAAAGCGAGGAAAAACAGAAACTATGCAGGAAATAAAAAAGAAAAAACGGGCGGTCGCGCTTTTTGTGATCGTTCTGATCTGCCTTTGCGGCTGGTGGGCTGTGCGGAAAGAGGGTTTCTTTCTGGATGAGATCTACTCCTACGGCCTTGCAAACAGCAGCTATGCGCCGTTTTTGAATTGGTATTATAATGGTGAGCATTCGTTTGATGGAAATCTCCCGGAAGCAGTTTTTGAACAACAGGATTTTGTGAATTATATTTCGGTTCAGAAAAATGATCGCTTCAACTATGCGTCGGTCTACTATAATCAGACGCAGGACATTCATCCGCCGCTGTTTTATTTTCTGTTGAATACAGTATGCTCGCTGTTCCCGGGCAGCTTTACAAAATGGACGGGTCTGGGGATGAATTTTGTGCTGCTGGGCGGCACGCTGGCAGCGCTGTATGCGCTGGGCATGGAGCTGTTTGCAGACTGGAAAAAAGCATTGTTCGTCTGTGCATTGTATGCGTTCAACCGTGAAATGATCTCAAATGTGACGATGGTGCGCATGTATATGCTCATGACCTTGCTGACGATCCTGCTTGCGCTGCTGGTGGCAAAGTCTCTTCGCAGGCCGTCTGTGCCCAAATATCTTCTGATCGGTGTAACCATCTATCTTGGCATGATGACCCAGTATTTCTTTGTGGTCTATGCCTTCCTGCTGTGCGCAGCATATGACCTTTACCTGATGTTCCGGCGCGAATGGAAAAATGCTGCTGCATTTTCACTTCCGGCACTTGCGGGCGTTGGCGGAATGCTGCTCACCTTTCCGTGCTGGTATGCACAGCTGCACTCGCAGGATACGGTTTCGCTGGAGTCAACAGCAAACAATCTGCTGGATCTGGCGCAGTACCCCAAAGGCCCGCTGGAGCTGATCGGCTGGAGCATCGTCGGTTTTGCTGTAGGCGCAGGCATTATGGCCGTGCTGACCCTGACGAAGCTGGGGCAGCGCTGGCTGCCGGGCAAGTTGCGCGGCACAACGCTGATCCCCGGGGGTGTCAAGCTGATCACGGTCCCGGCGCTTGCTGCATTTCTGGTTATCGCGGTGATCTCGCCGTATAAGTCGCTGCGGTATGTGTACCATCTGCAACCGCTGGAAGCGCTGTTTTGTGGCTGCGGCCTTTTCTCCATTCTGGATACGCTGCGTGCAGGCACCAGAAAGCGCATTCTGCAGATCGTGTGCCTTGCAATGGTCGTGCTTGCATTTGTGATCGAGCCGGAGCGCATGTACAGCGGTACTTATAAGATAGACAAAGAACTGGAACAATACAGTCAGGCCGCCTGCGTGGATATTACCGGGGACCTTGGCAGTTTCACTTCCGGCGTGCAGGAGCTTCTCAAATTTCAGGAGGTCTGTGTGGTGCCGGACGATTCCAGTGAGCTGCTGGTGCAGTATAACACCGGCGAAAATGATACGCTGGTGCTGTTCATTGGAGGCCGGGGGCTGTGGCAGTTCGTGACGGCAGAACAGGTGGAGCAGATCACGGCCCAGAACATGGAAACTGCGTGGAACGTTGCCCGACAGGGCGGCTATGAGGATGTTTCGCTGCTGGCAACGCAGGAGTTTGAACAGATCTTTGTTTTGAAAAAGTGAGCGCTTTGCGGCACAGCAGAAGGGAAAACTGCCTTTTTTGCGCGTGCTATATCGTTTTAAGGTAAAGTGTGCTAGAATAGTACCATCAACGATTCAGGAGGGTATCCCATGCTCAAACGACTGCGCAAAGCGCATCCGATCTTATTCTGCGTTCTGGCAGAAGTGGTCTTTCTGGCAAGCCTGTTCGTAACAGATCTTGTCTTTACCATTGCATTGGTTCTTTTTCGGGCGGATTTTGCGTCCATTGATACATACCTCTACAGCACTCTGCAGGAGCTGGTGGGGGCCATGGTGGCAGTGCTGTTTCTGGTACGGACAGACCGTGCTGGGCTGCTGCGCCGCCGCGGCAGCGGCTTTTTCAATGGCCTGCTGGTGGGCATGTACCCGCTGGTGTTCATTGGCTACAATGCCTTTGGGTCGCTGGTGCTGGGCCGGCCGGAGAACGGCGTGCTGCAGCCTGCGGCACGCATCTGCACCTTCCTTGTCAGCATGGCCATGGTGGGTGTGGCCGAGGAATTCATCTTCCGCGGTGTCATTGCCCAGACCCTGCTGGAGCACTTTGGCACCAGCCGCGCCGGTGTGTGGAAGGCCTGCCTTTTGTCCGGTGTGCTGTTTGGTGCGGCGCACCTGACCAATATCCTCAGTTCGGCACCCTTCGGTGTGCTGATGCAGTGCGTGTTTGCAGCATCGCTTGGCACTCTTTTTGCGGCGATCTACTTCCGCACCGGCAATTTGTGGGTGACGGTATTCCTGCATGGTGCCATGGATATTTCGTCCATGCTCATCGGTGGGCTGTACGGCACCACTACCGTGGCCGATGCGGTAAGCGGCTACGATGCATCCATGCTGCTTTCGGTGCTGCTGTATCTGATCCCCACCGCAGTTCTGCTGCGCAAAAAGAAGCTGCCGGAGGTACAGCTGTACTGGCACCAGTACGTAAAAAAATAAAGGCAGGATGCAAAAAATATCCTTGCATTTTGCACAGGGTTCTGGTATACTGTATCTGTTACCGTGGTACGGGGTTGGGAGTATGCCCGCTTTTTTGGGAATGCCGTTTCCCGCCGCTGTTCCATTGGCACATAAAATTTTATAAAGAGGTATGTAACTATGAACAAGCAGGAAGTTATGGCCAAAGTCGCTCTGACCGAGAAGGACACTGGCTCTCCCGAAGTGCAGGTCGCTCTGCTGACCGCTCACATCAACGAGCTGAACGAGCACCTGAAGAAGAACCCGAACGATCACCACAGCCGCCGCGGCCTGATGAAGATGGTTGGCCGCCGCCGCAATCTGCTGGCTTATCTCCAGAAGAAGGACATCGAGCGTTACCGTGCTCTGATCGCAACTCTGGGTCTGCGTAAGTAATTTAAACAGAGGGCAGGTACCGCAAAGGTGCCTGCCTTTTGCTTTTGTATACAAATGGCAGCGGCTGCGTATTGCAGCAGTAAATCGAACGCCTGTGCCCCGAATGCTTTTTCATGGCGCGGACGGCTCACATCAACGGCAGAGACATTCCCCGGTGGGGGGGGGAAAATATCTCAAACAAAACCGGATGTGAACGGCACGGACGCTGGATTTATTGCTATGATGCGCGTGCCACCGCCTTTTGGATAGAAAAAATCCGAAAAAACAAGGAGGCAAAAACAATGGCAATTGAATTTGGTTCCCGCAGAGAGACCTTTGAAAACTTCAAGGTCTACGAGACCATGCTGGCAGGCCGCCCGTTCAAGGTAGAAATGGGCAAAATGTGCGGTCTGTCCAACGCCAGTGCGCTGATCCGCTACGGCGAGACCTGCGTTCTGTGCAATGTGGTCATGAGCCCCAAGCCCCGCGAGGGCGTGGATTTCTTCCCGCTGAACGTCGAGTATGAGGAAAAGCTCTACGCCGCAGGCCGCATCCCCGGCAGCTTTATGCGCCGTGAGGGCCGCCCCGGTGAGCGCGCCATCCTGACCAGCCGCGTGGTGGACCGCCCCATGCGCCCGCTGTTCCCCAAGGAAATGCGCAACGACGTGTGCATCACCATGACCGTCATGAGTCTGGACCCCGACTGCAGCCCTGAGATCGCCGGTATGATCGGTGCTTCTCTGGTCACTGCCGTGTCCGACATCCCGTGGAACGGCCCCATCGGCGGCGTGCAGGTGGGCCTGGTGGACGGCGAAATCGTGCTGAACCCCACGCAGGAACAGCGCAAGGTGAGCGACCTTGCCCTGACCGTTGCCGCCACCATGGATAAGATCGTCATGATCGAGGCCGGTGCCAACGAGGTGGACGAGGACACCATGCTGAACGCCATCAAGGCCGCTCACGTGGAGATCAAAAAGACCATTGAGTTCATCAACCGCATCGTGGCCGAGCGCGGTAAGCCGAAGATCGATTTTCAGGTGGTGGGTCTGGATATGGACGTGTTCCACGCCATCCAGAACAAGTATCTGGACGACTTCAAGGCCGCTATGGACACCGACGACAAGAATGTGCGCGATGCCGCTCTGCTGCCCATCATGGACAAGATCGCCGAGGAGTACCCCGACCTGACCGCTGCAGACCTTGATCTGGTCAGCTACAAGATGCAGAAGTTCGTGGTGCGCCGCTGGCTGCTGGACGAGGGCAAGCGCGTGGACGGCCGCGGCATCAACGAGATCCGCCCGCTGGCTGCCGAAGTGGGCATCCTGCCCCGCGTGCACGGCTCCGGCATGTTCACCCGCGGCCAGACGCAGGTGCTGACCACCTGCACTCTGGGCGGCACCAAGGACAACCAGATCATGGACGACCTGACCGACGAGCAGACCAAGCGCTATATCCATCACTACAACTTCCCGCCGTACTCTGTGGGCGAGGCCCGCGCACCGCGCAGCCCCGGCCGCCGCGAGATCGGCCATGGCGCACTGGCAGAGCGTGCTCTGGTGCCCGTGCTGCCCTCTCTGGAAGAGTTCCCCTACACCATCCGCTGTGTGTCTGAGGTGCTCTCCTCCAACGGTTCCACCTCTCAGGCATCCATCTGCGGCTCTACGCTGGCCCTGATGGATGCAGGCGTGCCCATCAAGGCACCCGTTGCCGGCATTTCCTGTGGTCTGATCACCGAGGGCGACCGCTGGATGACCATGCTGGACATTCAGGGCGTGGAGGACTTCCACGGCGATATGGACTTCAAGGTGGGCGGCACCCGCAAGGGCATCACTGCCATCCAGATGGACATCAAGATCGATGGCCTGACCTACGACATCATTGCCGAGGCTTTCGAGAAGTGCCGCAAGGGCCGCCTGTATATTCTGGACGAGATCATCAAGCCGGTGATCGCAGAGCCCCGCCATGAGCTGAGCCGCTACGCACCCAAGATGTTCAGCATGATGATCCCCACCGATAAGATCAAGGACGTGATCGGTAAGGGTGGCAAGGTCATTCAGGACATTTGCGCTACCTGCAACTGCAAGATCGACGTGCAGGAGGACGGCCATGTGTTCGTCTCTGCTGTGGATCAGGAGGACGCAAAGCGCGCCATCTTTACCATCAAGACCATTGTGGAGGACCCCGAGATCGGTGCCATCTACAAGGGCAAAGTGACCCGCCTGATGAACTTTGGTGCCTTCGTTGAGATCGCACCGGGCAAGGAAGGTCTGGTGCACATCTCCAAGCTGGACACCAAGCGTGTGGAGCGCGTGGAGGATGTGGTGGCCGTGGGCGATGCCATCGTGGTCAAGGTGACCGACATCGACCAGCAGGGCCGTATCAACCTGAGCCGCCGCGATGCCATTCTGGCGCTGGAAGCCAAACGCGCCGAGCAGCAGGCACAGCAGAAGTAAACCCTGACTGCATAAAAGAAATCGAAAAAGAGGACCCGATGCAGATGCATCGGGTCCTCTTTGTTGTATCAGCATAAAATTATACTGTGCGGTACTTGCGATCCAGCGCCCAGCCGAATGCAAACAGCACCACACCGCTGACAGCCAGCACCGGCACGGGCCAGTTCAGTTGACCGGTCTGCGGCAGACCGCTCATTACCGGGTTATCCGGGTGGCCCGGAGCCACGGGATTGTCCGGATTACCGGGAGAGACCGGATTACCGGGAGAGACCGGGTTATCCGGGTTGCCCGGCGGGGTAGGCATATCAGGATGATCGGGCGTATCCGGCGGCGTAGGCGGGGTAGGGGGCGTAGGCGGCGTGTCCGGCTTGGTGGGGGTGTAAGCACCCACCTTGGGGCTGGCATCCACCGCATAATTCCACTTGCCATCCTCCGCCATGGGCAGAGAGACAAGGAACGGATTGATCGGCTCATAGCCCTTGGAAGCCTCGGTCTGCACGATCAGATACAGGCCCAGCTCCAGACCACGGAAGGTCACGTTGCCGTCCGCATCAATGGTCTTTGTGGTGCCCTCGGCGCTTTGGGGCAGATACTCCTGCAGCTGGGCCGCAAGGGTGCTGTCGGTCAAATCACCCAGCGCAATGCCGCAGCCGTAGAAATCGCCGCAGTATTCGTAGCTCAGGTTGCCGTTTTGGCGCTTTACCTCGGCCACACGGTACAAAGTGAGCTTGCCGCCGCTCAGCGCCTTATCGTTGGCGCTGTCGTACAGCGTAACGCAGATGGTGCCGGTAGTGGGATTGCCGCTGCTGTCCACCAGCTTGATGTTTGCGCTGGTGGCAAGGGCAGGCAGCGCACTTGTTACCAGAAGGCACAGCACCAAAAGCAGGGCCGCAGCGTGCTTTTTGAGATCAGTGCGTTTCATGTTTTTCACCTCTTGTAGATTTGCGTTTGCGGTTGGAGAACAGCAGCCAGAGCAGCAGCACCAGCAGCAGGGGCAGTGCCATGATGGGAGCTGTGATGATCGGTTCGATCTTGATGGCATCGGCTGTTACACGGATGTGCTTGAGCTTGTCCGGCGTTTCGATGCGGCGTCCCCGCACCAGAAGGCGGTGGGAGTTGATGCCGTAGGGGGTGCAGGTCATCAGGGTGACGTAATCCTTGCCGTCCACCACCTTGAGGTTGTCGGTCTCGGTGGGCAGTACAATGGAGATCTGGTCCACCTCATAGGTCAGCACCCGGTCCAGCACTGTGATGGTGAAGGTGTCGCCCACTTCCAGCTGGTCCAGATTGGTGAACAGCTTGGCGCTGGGCAGGCCCCGGTGCGCCGAGATGACCGCGTGGGTGCTGCCGCCGCCCACCGGCAGGCTGGTGCCCTCCAAGTGGCCTGCGGCGATCTGCAGCACGCCATCGCTGGTGCCGTGGTAGATGGGCAGCTCCACACCGATCTTTTCAATGGTGATGTAGCCCATAATGCCGGTGCCGGTGACATCCAGCGTGGCGTTGTAGCTGGTGAACCGGTCGGCATGGAACAGCGCGTCCGGGTCGGCGGCGATCTGCGCATTGAACGCATCTGCCGCCTCGAAATAGGCGCTGTAGTCGGCATCGGTCAGATTGTCCACATCCTCGGCATAGGTGGCCACAGCACGGGACTGATGCAGCTGGTTGACGTAATCGCTGAGGGTGGGATATAACATCACGGATAGACCCACGAAAAAGACGAGGATCAGGATGATGGTGCTTTTGTTCTTTTTCATGGGCTACTCCCTAATGTTATAAGGATAGGAGCGGGGGCCTTGCGGCCCCTTTGCTCCGGGTTCTGGGGGGAAATGGAGCTTACTTGTTCTCCATGCGCTTCTTGGTGACCAGCAGAACGATGGCCGCAACCATCAGGCCGCCGCCGACCACATAGAACAGGGTAGTGCCGATGCCGCCGGTGGAGGGCAGGGTAATGCCGCCGGCTTTTTTGTTGATGATTTTATTATTCAGGTCACCGGACAGAGAAACATGGTTTACGTCGTGCGTTGCAGAAATGACGATTTCTTTATCGGGACAGGCACTGTAATCGTCAGGAGTTTTTGTCTCTCTCAGGTAGTAGGTGCCAGCGTCCAGACCCTTGACATTGAACTGACCTTTATTGTCAGAGATCATCTCATCGCCAGCATCCGTTCCAAAGTAGGGGGAGTAAGTGCCGTCAGTAGTATTCTTCTTGAGCTTGATCTCCTGTTCCTTAGTGCAATCTTTACCGCTGTACAGACGGAAGCCGGCGCCCGCCAACTCGTGGCCCGGGGTATCATCATCGTGATACTTGGTGTTGTTCAGCTGGTAGGTGTACACACGGACTTCGCTTTCGGGAGTATGATCAAGGGATGTGCTGATTCTGGGATTGTTGGAATACTGGAGATAAACACTATTCTTGTTTTCAGTAGTAGCAGGACTGCCTGCAGTATTGACAGTGGCTTTGTCGTTCAGGTGTGCAGTGTAGGTGACCGTAATAGTAGCGCCTTTATTCAAATCTGGTACACAGGTCTTGACATCCTTAATGCTCAGTGTGAAGGACTGAGAACCGTTCGGTGTACGTGTATAGTTAGCAGCATCGATCACTTGTGAAGCACCGCCATCGCCATTTGTGATTTCCACCGTATCCAATTTGTCAAAGGTAATGCCCTCGGACAAGGTATCATTGAACAAAACAGCGTACTCTTTATAGTAATCGTAAGCACGGTCGTCGCTTGCGGGCAACTTAGCGATCAGCCTGAACTGGAACTTTTCGTTGATTGCATGGTCAGCGGAACTGCCCCAACCACCAGCAGAGCTAATGTCGTTGATGTCGTTGTCATAAACTTTCTTCTCAACAGTGGGTTTTACATACTTAGGCTTAATTTGAAGGTTGAATTTTCCTTTGTTAACCTTCAGCAGGAAGGAATTGTAGGCATGATAGTATTCGCCATCGTTAAACTTGGTAGTATCAACGACCAGATAATAACCTGCCCCGCCCTCGGGGATGGAGACCATATCGCCGCCACCTGGAATGTAGGGTTGCGGGTCTGCGTCTGCAGTCGGGTAGAGATAGTGGCATACAAAACGCGCAAAAGCGATGCTGTTATCATCGGATTCATGCCATGTGCTGATAACCGCAAGAACATCCTGAGCATTGTTAGCACCGTTAAACTCATTGCCGATGATAGGAGCTGCCTTCAACTGCGTCAGAAAATCGGTAGAATTATGGATGATGCTGCCCCACTCAACGTTGGAAATCTTCTGATTGTCCTCACTAACATCACCCTTGAAGATCTGGAAAGCTTTGAAATCGTGGTGGGCTCTGACCTCCTCATTGTCGTATGCAAACGCGGGTACTGCCATGGCACACAGCATGGCAACTGCCAGCAGTGCGGCCAGCAGCTTTTTGATTACTTTCTTCATCATGATTTGCGAAAGTCTCCTTTCAAGTTTTTCTGATTCCTATTTTCAGGGTCTGCTTCCGGCGCAGAATCAATTTTGCCGCCGTGTCAGGAAGGATGCAGGCTTTTTAACGTGCCCTCCTTTCGCGTCTGCGCTTTCTGCAAACCCCGCACACCAGAGCGGCAAGCATCAGCGCGCCGCCACCTGCTGTATACAGTTTGGTACCGGCCCCGCCGGTAGAGGGAAGTTCGTAGTCGGACGGATCGGCCTGACTGGTGATCACAAGGCTGTCGGTTTTTACCGACTTTTCGGCATCATCGCTGATGGGCGTATCCAGAATCCTGATGTTATTGATTACTTCACCGTCAACAGCCGTTTTGCCAACGTCCTTCAGCTTGACGGTGTAGCGGATAGAATAGGTGCCTGCGGCAATGGGGAAACCGGCAGAACCCAAGGTGATCTTGCGCTCACCATTATCATCTTCCCAAGTGATGCGGAGCGTTGTATCGTCTTCTTTCATGCTGAGCTGGAGCGAGTTTTCGACATATTCGGCGGTTACGCCGGTGGGCAGGGTCATGCTGTCCGCAAGCGTCAGCGGGCCGGCCTGTTCGTTCTGGACCACAAGCGTAACAGTGTAATCCAGGTAGGCATCGCTGCCATCGTAGCGCGGATTCTTCACGCTCTGGTTAAGGTCATAGTTCTTATCGTCTTTTTGATCCTCATCGGGGGTTTCATCCGGGTTGATGGTGATATCAAGGGCGTAATCTTTGTTGACCTCGATCTGATTAAAGCCGCTGCTGGTGACCTCGCTCTGGTTCCACTGGAAATTGAAGGAAACGTTGCTGGTGACCTTGGCATCGGAAGTATCCGCGCCTGCGTCTGCCTCCTCTTTCTGCTTGATATAGTTTTGGTCGTACCGCAGCACGGCGTACCAGCAGCCGTCATTCCCCTTGAGCAGCCGGTAGCTGCCGCAGGTGACATAATTGCCGGTATCTTCCAGTTTGCCGGAGATAAGCTCGTCCTCCAGCACATCAAAGCTCTTGGGCAGCTTAACATGGACACAGTAGTCGTTGTCCTGGATCTCTTTGACCGGAATATCTGTGACGGTAAGGCTGCTGTGCAGAAGCTCCGAAATGGTGGTGACGTTGGTATCCTCGTATTTCAGTGCCATTCTTGCGCTGCACCTCCAGAGCAGTGAGGTAATCCAGTGCATCCAGACCTTTGATGGTGGTAATGGCATCTGCGTCATCTTCGGCTTTGGAATCCGGCGTAGCCACGCCGTAATCGGCCTGCTGCGCATTTGCCACAGACACCAGCGTTGTCACCTGCGAAGCATTCAGCGTGACTTCAGCCACCTTGCCATCCACATCGCCGGAGATCACGGTCAGGGTGCCGAAATCTTTGTCCACATCGCTCACGATGCCAACGGTGCTGGCATCCACGGTGTATTCCTCAATGTGGGGCGCGGTGTCGGTGGTGGCCGCAGCATCCATGGAGAGCAGGGCAATGTCGGCATCGGCGGAATCATCCTGCACCTGCAACGGCTGGCTTTCCGCGGCCACAGCCTTGGTCACGGTGCCATTGTAAATGACGATATCACCGGGCATTGCGGCATCAGACGGCAGATCACCGTCAAAATCCATGGCATAGCCGCTGCCGATCTCTTCGTTGTACAGCGCGCTGCGCAGCTGGCTGTGCAAAGACAGCACGCTGGAAACCTGTGGGATCGCGCTCTGGGGGATATCGGCATATTTCAGGCAGTAGGAAAGGAACATCACGTCCCATGGGCCGTAGTCGTTGCCGTAGTCGTTGCCGTAGCGGGTGTAGTGGCGCACGGTCTCGCCGTCGGCATCGTCCAGCTGGAAGTTGCGCTCGCTCTGCTCATAGCCCAGCTGGCTCTCGGCTACGGCCAGCAGGTCGTCGGCCCAGTTGCCGCTCAGCGTGGTGCCGGTCTGTGCCAGCCATTCGTCCTCGTCCTGCGTGCCGTCCAGCGGGTCGGACAGGCAGTTCACCGTGTGGTGATGCTCCGGCAGGCCGCAGACCAGCACTTCCTCGTAGCAGGCATCGGTGTGGTGGTGCACCGGGGTCTCGGTCACAGGATCGACCACCACGGGCTTTGCGGCCACCGGCTCCTCAAACAGGGCCACCGGGTCATAATCGGGGTTCACTTCTTCTACAAGCTCGCCCTCTTCCAGACCGCACACCAGCTCATAGGTGGTGGTGTAGCAGCTGTCGTCGTGGGTGTGCTCGAATTTATCGCAGATGAAGGTGACACCATCCTCATCAAAACAGCTGTCGTCGTGGGTGTGCTCTTCTTCCAGGCAGGTCAGCTCCTGCACTTCCTGGTAGCAGTCGTCGGTGTGCTCATGGGGCACAAAGATGTACTCCGGCTCTGCGGAATAGGCTGCAATGCCGGGATCATCCGCATCCACGCCCAACGCATCATCAAAAGACATGCCGTCGTCCGTCATGGTGGCGTTCCAGTCCTCCGGTTCGCCTTCCTCATAGCCGCACACCAGCTGCTTTTCATAGCAGGCAGCGGTGTGCTCGTGCTCCAACTCGCCGCACAGATATTCGGCCGTTTTGGCAATGCCCACGCCGTGCAGCTGCCAGTTCACGAACAGGCTGGTGGTAAGCGCCAGTGCCAGCAGCAGCGCAGTATAGCGTCTGGCGCGCTGGTGGTTCCGACGGAACTTTTTCTGATATTCTTTCACAATATCCCGCATGATTCCTAAACCTCCTTAGTGGATCAACGAGAAGTTGGACAAGGGCCATACCCGCAAAAAAACCTTGCCTACGATCTGACTTTTTTCCACACAGCCGATTACACTGCTGCGGCTGTCAATGGAGGTGGCCCGATGGTCACCCAGTACGAAATACCGGTTTTCCGGCACCTGATAGGGAAATTTGATGTCGCATTCGCCCAGAGCCAGTTCATCTACATAGGGCTCATCCAGCGTCTGGCCGTTCACAGTGACCACACCGTCCTCGTCCAGTTCGATCACATCACCGGGCAGGCCGATGATGCGCTTGAGCAGAAGCTTGTTCTGCCAGTAAAATCCGCAAAGGTCGCCGGTCTTCATGTCGCTGCCCTTGACCAGCAGAATGATGTCCCGGTCCTGCAGAGTGGGGTTCATGCTGTCGCCGGAGACCTGCAGCACCGGCAGAAACAGGGTGGCCAGCAGCACGGCAATGGCCGCGACCACCAGCAGCGTGTAGACCGTGCTGCGCAGCACCCGCATATAACGGCTGCGGTAGGCCAGACGTTCGCGCTCTGCTTCCACCTCTGCTGTGGATGGAATGGGCGTGAACCTGATCTTTTGCTCTTTCATTTGGCGCGCTCCTCCGGCAGGAATTCCGTGCTGTGATAGCCGTCCAGCAGTTCGCTGGCCCGGCGGTCAAAAGCGGCCCGGCGCTGCTGGATCTCCTGCTGCGTCCGGGCAAGCATTGCCTTGCAGTCCGCTTCGGTCTGGGCGCGCTTGCGTGCGGCGGCTTCCGTTTCCGCGTCGCACTGCTGCTGGGTGCGGGCCTTCAGGTTCGCAGCCTCGGTCTGTGCCTGTGCAAGGATCTGCTGGGCTTCGGCTTCCGCCTGAGCGCGCAGAGCGCTGGCAGCGGCATCGGTGTTTTTGTTTGCTGCGAGCACCGATGCAACGTATTCATCAGCCGCAGCCTGCGCCGCTTCAAACACCTTGTTCAGCTCCAGTGCAGCCTGCGCAATGGAACCTGCGTTTTCAATATGGATCTGCCGTTCCTGCAGCTGGGCAGACAGGGCAGCGTTTTCTGCCCGGAGCCGGTCCTCGCTCTGCTTGAGCGCCAGAATGATCTCGACTAATTCGGTGCGGCGCATGTGCCGCAGTTCACGGTCTGGCATAATGATCGATTTCTCCCGCAAAAAGTGGTCGGATTGGGCGAACGAAAACTTTCGACAAATACGAAAATTTTCGCACCACAAAACCACATTTGATATATCAGTTTTCGGCGTGAAAGCGCCAGTTTGATGAATGACCTTCCACCTTATATGTTAGCACAGTATGCGTAACAAAAGCGTAACAAAAATGCCTTTTCCGTGCATTTTTTTGCCAAAGCCAAAGAAAAATTGTTTCTTTTGATGTAAACGATTAAAATGCGTTAAAAACAAAAAGAACTGTCCCCACAACGGAGACAGTTCTTGAAAAACAGATGAAAATAGAAGCCGGATCAGAAGCTCTTCAGCAGATCGCCCAGAGTCAGGAAGGACTGGTAGATCACGTTGACATTGTTGATGATGGAGCTTGCACCGGAGAAGATGCGGGCAATGGCGTTGAACACCTTACCGACATTCAGGAAGCTTGTTGTAAGCGTCGCTGGCACCACCGTCCAGATAGACCATTTCCTCTTCGCTGATGGAGGCATAGTTTGCGGGCAGTTTCATAGTAGACATGGAGATTTTCCTTTCTATTGATAAAATTGATACAGTGTGTGGAAAGACTTAAATAAAGGCAGCCACGGCCAGCGTGGTGATCAGAGCACCGGCTACCGTCAGAACGCTCAAAATCGGGCCGTCATCGTATTCCTGCGCGGTCTGTTCCGGCTGAGCGGGCGTGGATGTGCTGGTGGAAGTGGTGGCATTTTTCACGGTCCAGTGTGCGTACACAGTGGTATCACCGGTAAACACCGTAGAGGTGCTGATTTTTGTGCCGCCCACCGGCTCGGTATACCAGCCGTCAAAGGTGTAGCCTTCCAGCGTAGGCTGCGCGGGCAGGGCACTGAGTTTGCCGCTCAGATTGGTGGTGACTGCCACAGCGGAGCTGCTGCCGCCCATGGCATCCAGACCAATGGTGTAGACCTGCGAATCCTTGTCTTCTGCGGCAAAGGCAGAGGGCAGTGCACAGCAGAGCAGTGCAGCGCTGAGCAGACCGAGGACCAGCATTTTCAAGATCTTTTTCATATGACTCCTCGCTTTCCTGACGAATTGGGATGTGGTGCATGCCGGGAACGGAAACACCAGAACAGACCTCGATGTCCCCGCCATGAGGCAGTAGACGAAAAAGCCGGGAAGAGGAGGTTTATTCAATCCTATATTTACCACATATAGCGTAACAAAAGCGCAACAAAATGGGCGCATTTTGTTGTTATGATGAAAAAATTGGTTTTTCACAAATTGCAGGCTGCAAAAGGCGGCACAGAGCCGCCGCAAAAGCGGAAAAGTGGAACCTTCCCCTTGTGGAAAAACAAAGAATATGGTATAATATCTTGCACGATGCGCCATCGCCAAGCGGTAAGGCAGGGGACTTTGACTCCCCCATCGTAGGTTCGACTCCTGCTGGCGCAACTGTGTAAAAAGACCTGCACCGAGGCTGAGCTTCAGCCCCCGGTGCAGGTCTTTTTGTGTGCAGAAACAGGAACGGGGGGCGGCATCGGAACCGTCCCCCCTCGAAAAGCATTTGGCAGGCGTGGCGTTCTCCTGCATCTCTCAGGGCGAAAGCCCTTGTCGTTACCATCGGCGTGTGGCTGCCACGAAATTGACCACCTCAAATGCTTTTCTTATCCTATGTATAGCATACCACAGTTATTCTTTTTTGTAAAGAATTTTGCTTTGACGTAAGAGTCGCCGAAAACGCTTTTGACTGATATTCCACATGGTGATGATGGAATTTTTGTAGTCTTCAGGGTCATCTGATACTTTTAGCCGCAGGACGACTTCAGCGGTAAGTTCAGGCGTGACAATTTCTTTGAGTACCAGAGCAGTATGCGGCCGGTTTCCTCTCAGGATATAGTCAGGTTCTTGTAAGATAAGAGGAATATGGGAAGAGAGACGGTCATAATCACCGGGATGACCATCTTCAATGTGGAGAATCTGCTGTTCTGTAATAATAACATCATCGGTCACTAGGTCTTGGTCAACGACCCGGTAAAGGTCCCGGTCGATTTTACATATAAAATTCACGTCTGTTTCCACACCATTCTTGTTTGATGAATCCAGTATATCATGCCGGATTCATTTTGTACATAAAGACCATCTCGCTGAGACGCAAAAAAGCCGCCCGGCTTTTGTACCGGGCGGCAATGGAGAAGAAAAATCGCAAAAGCGATAAAAATATCGATTTTACAGCAGCTTACAGGATGTCGATGTACTCACCGGCCAGAGCCTTGTTCATGCTGCGGACGGCGCAGAACTTGCCGCACATGGAGCAGGTGTCGCTGTGGTCGTCCTCGGGCAGGCGGGCGTC
>OGPH01001668.1_pt1 | contig 15633 bp, 13 predicted proteins | sample 1552891 | NCBI WGS metagenome assembly OGPH01 (sample SAMEA2580272, study PRJEB22360) | human gut metagenome | biome: human gut; feature: human-associated habitat; material: faeces | place: Denmark | collected 2008/2010 | reverse complement strand
TTCGATCCCGGTATTCTCCACCAGAAGGAAAAGCACCGCACGGAAACGTGTGGTGCTTTTCTTTTTATACAGACGCAGAAAAAGGCGGGAGCTTCCCACAAAAGGGAAAGCCACCGCCTTTGTTGATCATCGGATGAGCCAGCCGTAATCCTGTCTGCAATCTACCACATGATCTGCATAAACCGTATGATCTACGATCTGGAAGATAAGCATATAGCGTTTTTCAAACAAGATAAATCGGTAAGCATTTTTAGGAATGTATTCGCCTTTGAGCCATGGGCAGCGCTGCGGCATCTGCTCCAGAGATTTTGCAGCCTTTTCAAATTCCACTGTAAGCCGCTCTGCTGCTGCAGGGTTGACCTGTGCCAGAAATGCGGCGTGGGACACCAGCATCTGAGCAGCCCGTGCTGACACGATCACACGGTATTTATTTTGCTGCTCCATGTCCGGCGGCCTCCTTGATCGCACTGCGCATCATGGAAGTGACCTCGTCGATCGAATAGCCCTCGCTTCCACGCATCCGGTCCTCTTCCACGGAAAGCAGCTCTTCGCGGAGCTTCAGCATTTTTTCACGGCGGTTGTAGGTTTCGATGTCCATGACGACCAAGTCACCCTCGCCGTTTTTGGTGAGAAAAATCGGCTCAGCGGTTTCTCTGCACAGATCGGCGATCTCGTTGTAGTTCTGACGAATCGCTGCAGATGGACGGATATTCATAAAAGCACCTCCTGCTCCTGAACGATCTATAATAGTAAAATTCTAATTATATTATATCCATATTGTGCAACGAAGTCAATGCGAACAGCTGTCACTTCGTTCTCCGGTTCGATCCCGGTATTCTCCACCAGATCAGAAAGGCATCACACATTGTGTGGTGCCTTTTTTGTTTTGCATTGCAGCAGGAAAACACAAAAAAATTTCTGCCCACTGCCGTAACCTGCGCGAAACGGGCTGTTTTGTGCGCGAATGGCAGACCACGGAAGGCAGAACTTGTGCTATAATATAAAAAAACAGGGAAGCAGAAGGAACAGGGGGTGCAGCTATGAACCTGCGGACGGCGATCGTAGAAGACAGCAAGCCGGATGCCGAACGGTTGAAACAGCTGCTGAAAAAGGCATTTGAAAATGAGAACATATCCTGCAGCTGTTTTGCCAGCGGAGATGAATTTTTGCGGGCCGGCTGGCGCGAAGGGTATCAGGTGGTGTTTCTGGACATCTGCATGGAGGGCACCAATGGCATTGAGACGGCGCAGCGGCTGCGTGCGGCCGACCCGGACCTGCTGATCGTGTTTGTGACATCCTCGCCGGAGTACGTGTGGGATGCCTTTCCGGTACATCCATTCGATTATCTGCTCAAGCCTTATAAGGAAGAAAAGTTTGAGCAGCTGGCAGGGGAGCTGCGGCGGGTGCTGTGCCGCCAGCAGCCGGAGCTGGAGGTGCGCATTGCCCGGCAGATCGTGCGGCTGCCGCTGACCAAGATCTACTATGCTACGGCACAGAACCATTATGTGCGTGTGGTCACGGATGACGGCGAGTGCCGGGCCACGGCAAATTTTGCACAGGTGCAGGAACAGCTTCAGACCCAGCCGGAATTTCTGGTGTGCAACCGCGGCGTGATCATCAACATGTCCAAGGTGCTGCGGTTTGAGGGCGACTGCATTGAAATGCTGGATGGGACCCATCTGCCGGTGCGGCAGAAGGACAAAAACAGCCTGCTTGCCCAATTTACGCAGTACCAGTTCCGTGGTATGCAGCGGGAATTCTGACCCGGAAAGGAGAGCGCTTGTGAATTTTGCATTGTTTGGACGTTTTTTTCTGGAATTTGCAATGATGTATCCGGCAGAATACCTCTGCCTTGCCTCGCTGCAGGAGCACTTGCGTGCACCGCGTAAAACCTATGCCATCGGTGCGTCGGCGATCACACTGATGGGTCTGGCTGGCGCAGCGGTGTGCTGCATGCTGTACATAGAAACGAATTTCCTGCTCATCCCGCTGCTCATCATCAGCTTCTGGCTGCTGCGCTGGCGCACCGACCGGGAAGTATCGATCAGCCAGACCATGTTTCTGTTCTCCGTGTCGGCAGTGATGATGTCTGTGTGCACCCTGCTTGCCATTGTGCTGAACGCGGAAGCTGAGCTGGACAATGCACAGCCGGTGTTTCTGCCCAGCACCTCGGTCATCTGCCTGACCCTCTCGGTGATACTCAGCGCCATCTTCCGTTTTACGGCAGTGCGCTGGAGCCGGTGGCTGCTGCAGGAGTACCACGGCGAAGCCTTCTGGGAGTCGGCATGGCCGCTGCCGGCACTGTACGCGGCGTTTCTGGTGTTCTGTATGCCGAAGGAGATCGGCGTCATCCTGATGAACCGCATCCGCATCATCGCGGTGCTGGCAGTGAGCATCTCGCTGCTGGGCATCTTTCTGCTGCTGTACGAGATGTACCGCGTGGCAAAGGAGTATGCCCGCAGCTCCCAGCTGGACCGCGAAAACCAGCTGTTGGCCGTGGAGTCCCGCCGCTATATGGAGCTGCGCAGCTATCTGGAACAGACCCGCCACCTGCGGCACGATTTCCGCCAGCACCTGCATGTGATCTCCGGCCTGACCGAGGCCGGGCGGCTGGATGAACTGAAAAGCTACCTGAGCCAGTACGAGAGCGAACTCAGCGATGCCAGACCCACCCTGTGCGTCAACGCTGCGGTGGATGCGCTTGCCGGCCACTACGACTACGAGGCCCGGAAACAGGGCATCCAGATCGAATGGAAGCTGGAACTGCCCAAGCTCCTGCCCCTGCCGGAGGCCGACCTGTGCACCATTCTTGGCAACCTGCTGGAAAATGCGCTCCATGCCAGCCAGAAGCTGCCGCCGGAAGAACGGCAGGTCAAGGTGCTGGCCCGGATGCTCAGCCCGGCCATGATGGGCCTGATGGTGGAGAACCGCTACGATGGCGTGCTGAAAAAGCAGGGCGGCGTTCTGCACTCCACCAAGCATGATGGACAGGGCATCGGCCTTGTTTCCGTCGAAACTGCCGTGCACAGGTATCACGGCAATCTGACGGTGGAAACGGGCGGCAACGTTTTCCGGGCCAATGTGCTGCTGAACCTGTAAAATATTCCTGCCCCAAGGCACCGACTTTTTTGCACAAGCCGGTGCCTTTTGATTGCACTTTTCCCGGGAGATCATGATACTTATTTATAAAAGGAAAGGCAGGAGGGGAGCATATGGCAGCAGAAAGCAAAACCGGCTGTTTCTTAAACTTTCCTAAAAAATCTTTATCCGGCCCAGCCCTCCCCCCGACGGGAGGGCTTTTTGCTGTCCGCACGACGCATACGGTCAAGTTGAAAAATGAATAAAATTTACACATGGAATGAGATGATTTTAGGCTGAATGAGCAAAGAATCGAAAGAAGTCCCATAATCATATTGACATAATGGGTAATAGGGTGTAAACTACGTGCATCGGGTCGAGCAAATCCGAAAATTGAGATCATTCAGGGAGGAAACGGCTATGATGTGTTGTTGCGCAATGTGTTGTTGTACCACAAACGCTTCCCGGACCGGCCGCCCTGCAGCATGGTATGCCGTGTGAGCATATCTGCATATTCTGTGTGGGAACACGCAGAAGGATCTGTCGCTGACCGCCTGGGAGCTTACTTGAAGAGGGAGCTTCCGGGCGTTTTGTTTTGACCCGCAAATCAGGATACAAGGGAGGAATCCGGCAATGGACTGGAATGCGATCCAGCAATATTTGCCGCTCTACCAGAAGGCCGCTGTACTTACCGTGCGGCTGGGCGTTGCAGGCATCATTTTTGCCATCATCATTGGCCTTGCCTGCGCAGTGATCCAGTATGACAAGGTGCCCGTTCTGCGGCAGATCGTGGGTGTTTACATCCAGCTGTCCCGCAACACACCGCTGCTGGTGCAGCTGTTCTTCATTTATTATGGCCTGCCCAAGGTGGGCATCCGCACCAATGCCGAGATCTGCGGCATTGCCGGCCTGGCGTTTCTGGGCGGCAGCTACATGGCCGAAGCGTTCCGCAGCGGTCTGGAAGCCATTGAGCCCATCCAGACCGAGAGTGCCTACAGCCTTGGCATGAACCGCTGGCAGACCATGCGCTACATCATTCTGCCGCAGGCCATGTCCACCAGTATGCCGGCTTTCATGGCAAATGTGATCTTCCTGCTCAAGGAGACCAGCGTGTTCAGCGCCATCAGCCTGATGGACCTGATGTTCACGGCAAAGGACCTAATCGGCATGTACTCCAAAACCATCGAATGTCTGTTCCTGCTGGTGGTGTTCTACCTTATCATTCTGCTGCCGGTGTCCATTGTGGGCAGCCTGATCGAAAGGAGGCTGCGCTATGCTGGATTTGGGTCTTGATGTCCTGTTCAAGGGCAAAAACATGGCCCGCCTGCTGGGCGGCCTTGGCGTTGCACTCAAGATCAGCGCCGTCTCGGTGATCATCAGCCTGCCGCTGGGCATCCTGCTGGGCGTGCTCATGACCTCCCGCAACCCCGTTATCAAGGCGATCCTGCGGCTGTATCTGGAGTTCGTCCGCATCATGCCGCAGATGGTGCTGCTGTTCCTCGTTTACTTCGGCACCACCCGTGCCTTTGGGTGGAACCTTTCCGGCGAGACGGCATCCATCATCGTGTTTGTGCTGTGGGGCACCGCAGAAATGAGCGACCTTGTGCGCGGTGCGCTGATCGCCATTCCGAAGCACCAGTATGAGAGCGCCGAGGCCCTTGGCATGAGCCGTGCGCAGACCTACTGGTACATCATCATTCCGCAGACGGTGCGCCGCCTGATCCCACTGTCCATCAACCTGATTACCCGCATGATCAAGACCACCAGCCTTGTGCTGATGATCGGTGTGGTGGAAGTGATCAAGGTAGCACAGCAGATCATCGAGGCCAACCGCACCGCCAGCCCTAACGCAGCGTTTGGCATTTATCTCACGGTTTTCGTGTTATATTTCTTCGTATGCTGGCCCATCAGTCTGCTGGCATCCTATCTCGAAAAGAAATGGAAGTGACCGTACATGGCAGAACCTATTTTGACTGTTGAACATCTGATCAAGGCCTATGGCGAGACCCCCGTGCTGGATGATATCAGCTTTGCTGTCAAGCCCGGCGAGGTCATCGTGGTGGTCGGCCCTTCGGGCTGCGGCAAAAGCACCCTGCTGCGCTGTCTGAATGGTCTGGAGCCCACCCAGAGCGGCCGGGTGCGGCTGGGCAATGAGACCGTTGCCTACGGCGGTAAAAATCTGACTCAGCTGCGCCAGCGCATCGGCATGGTGTTCCAGAGCTACGAGCTGTTCCCGCACATGACGGTGCTGGACAATGTGCTTCTGGCACCCACCAAGGTGCAGAAGCGCCCCAAAGCGGAAGTGCAGCAGGAGGCCGAAGCTCTGCTGGACCGTGTGGGCCTGCTTGCCAAGAAAAACAGCTACCCGCGTGAGCTTTCCGGCGGACAGAAGCAGCGCGTTGCCATCGTGCGCGCACTGTGTATGCACCCGGAGATCCTTCTGTTTGACGAAGTGACCGCTGCCCTTGATCCGGAAATGGTGCGCGAGGTGCTGGACGTTATGCTGGATCTTGCCAAGCAGGGCAAGACCATGATCATCGTCACCCACGAAATGCAGTTTGCCCGCGCCATTGCCAACCGCGTCATCTTTCTGGATGGCGGCAAGATCGTGGAAGGAGCTGCACCGGCCGAGTTCTTTGACCGGCCCAAGACCGAGCGCGCGCAACGCTTCCTGCGCACCTTCACGTTTGATGCTGTGAAATGAGTCACAGATCAAGATAAAGGCTGCGGGTGTTCCGCAGCCAAATGGGAAAGATTTTGTAAAGGAGTAATCATTATGAAACAGTCTAAGATCTCTCGTCGTTCCTTCCTGCTGGGTCTGGGTGCAGTTTCCGCTGCCACTGTTCTGACCGCATGCGGCGGCTCTTCTTCTGCTTCCACTGCAGCATCTGGCAGCGCAGCATCCGGCAGCAGCGTGGTCTACCGCACTCTGGATCAGATCAAGGAGTCTGGCAGCATCAACATCGGCGTGTTCTCCGATAAGAACCCGTTCGGCTATGTGGACGAGAACGGCGAATATCAGGGCTATGATGTCTACTTTGCACGCCGTCTGGGCGAGGATCTGGGCGTAGAGATCAACTTCGTTTCCACCGAGGCTGCCAACCGCATCGAGTACCTGCAGACCGGCAAGGCAGATGTGATCCTGGCAAACTTCACCGTGACCCCGGAGCGCGCAGAGGAAGTGGACTTTGCTCTGCCTTACATGAACGTGGCTCTGGGTGTCATTTCTCCGGACAGCAACGTTATCACCACTCTGGACAACTGGAACGCTGACGACCAGATGATCGTCATTTCCGGCACCACCGCCGAGACCTACCTGACCAAGGAGTACCCCGACATTCCGCTGCAGAAGTACGATTCCTATGCAACGGCCAAGAATGCACTGGAGAACGGCAACGGCGTGGCATGGGCCAACGATAACACCGAGGTCATTGCATTTGCAAAGCAGAACACCGGCTACACGGTCGGCATTCCCTCTCTGGGCAGTCAGGACACCATTGCTCCCGCTGTGAGCCAGGGCAACACCACCGTTCTGGATTGGCTGAACGAGGAGATCAAGGCTTTGGGCGAGGAGAACTTCTTCCACAAGGACTATGAGGAGACTCTGGTGGATACCTACGGCCTTGACTATGAGGATGAGCTGGTCGTTGAGGGCGGCGTGACCGGCGGCGCAGATGCCGCATCCAGCGAAGCTGCTTCTTCGGAAGCCGCATCTTCTGAGGCTGCTGCTTCCGAAGTAGCTTCCAGCGCAGCCGTACAGTAAATAAAAACACCGAGCGGGCAGGAGAGGGCTGAACCTTTCCTGCCCGTTTTTGCATTGAACCATCTGCCGGAACGTGCTATACTGGAACAAAACAACTCCTGTCCGAAAAACCTGAAAAAGAGAGGATGTTCCCAATGAAACGTGCCTATACGAACGGGATCCTGCTGGATGGCACCGAGCAGATGCAGCCGGAAGCGCACAAGATCCTGCTGACCGAGGATGATAAGATCATTGCCATTGTCGATGAGGGCGTGGATCTGGACGGTTATGAGGTGATCGATCTGCACGGAGGCTATCTGTGCCCGGGCCTGATCAACCTGCATGTGCATCTGGCAGGCAACGGCAAGCCCAGCGCAAAGCCGCGGGATAATGCTGCGCTGGTGCGCAAAATTCTGAGCAATGGCCTGACCCGTGCGGTGGCCTACAGGCTGGTATGCAGCTACGCGAAGCTGGAACTGCTGGGTGGCGTGACTACCATCCGCACCGTGGGCGGCATTGCAGATTTTGACACCCGCTGCCGTGATGATGCTGCAGCTGGCAAGCTGCTGGCACCGCGCATCCTTGCTGCCAACGAAGGCATTTCGGTGCCCGGGGGACACATGGCGGGCTCGGTGGCAGTTGCGGCCCATAACAATGCCGAAGCACTTGCTCAGCTCAAAAAGGCCAGCGGCCAGAAGGTGGATCTTGTCAAGCTGATGATCACCGGCGGTGTGCTGGATGCCACCGAAAAGGGAACGCCCGGAGAGCTGAAAATGAAGCCGGAGATGATCAAAGCCGTCTGCGACGAAGCCCACAGGCTGGGCTACACCGTAGCAGCACACACCGAATCGCCGGAGGGCGTAAAGGCGGCGCTGGAAAACGGCGTGGATTCCATTGAGCACGGCGCAAAGATGGACGATGAGACCATCCGGCTTTACAAGGAGCGGGGAGCCTTTGTGTGCACCACTATCTCCCCGGCGCTGCCCTATGCGCTGTTCGATACAGCGGTTTCCGGCGCTTCGGAAAAGGACCAGTATAACGGCAAGATCGTGTTTGACGGTGTGGTGGAAAGCGCAAAGACCGCCCTTGCCAACGGCATCCCGGTGGCCTTGGGCAACGATGTAGGCTGCCCGTACATCACCCAGTACGATTTCTGGCGGGAGCTGTGCTACTTCCACAAATACTGCGGTGTAAGCAACCAGTTCGCCCTGTACACGGCCACCCTGCGCAATGCTCAGCTGGCCGGAGTAGGAGACGTAACCGGTTCCATTGAGCCGGGCAAGAGCGCAGATTTTATTGTGACAAAGCACAACCCACTGGAAGACCTGCGTGCGCTGCAGCATCTGGAACTGGTGGTCTGCCGCGGCCATGTGATCAAAAAGCCGAACCCCAAGCGGAACAAAACGGTGGATGCCCTGCTGGACCCGTACCTCGAATAATACTGAAAAAGCAAGGAGAGACGATCGGTCTTTCCTTGCTTTTTCGTTCACATGCCTGCCATCACGGCCATGATGCTTTGCCAGCTCTTGTTGCGGGCAGCGGGCACAGTGGTGCGGCGGCGTGCGGGTGCAGAGCCGGAAGAGACCGTATTCATGGCGGTCATCGGCACCGACGGATGGAAGAATACGGCTGTATCACCGGCCCGCCCCCGGGCGGGCACGGGATCTGGCCGCCATCGGACGTTTCGCCTCGTGGTCCCGCGGACGTGTGTCCCCCCCCAGCCAGTAGAGGATGGCACCCAGCGGCAGGCTGGGCAGAACATCCTGACTCCAGTAGGTCCAGCGGGCACCGGCCCCTACAAAACTCTCCACGGTAATAACGGCACCGGTGCGGGCGTTCTGCGGGATGCTGCCCCGATAATCGATACCGGCGCACTGGCGAAGCTCGGCGGTGATGCGCTGGGTGCGGGCCAGATCCAGCCGGTCTTCCCGGCAGTAGGCGCGGAAATCGGTCTCGTCGATCAGGCCGTCGGCGCTGGAAGGAAAGCGGCCCACCAGCTGGCCATCGGCGTTGTGGCACAGCTGCCAGCCCTTGCGGAACAGCTGGAAGTTCAGGCAGCGGCGACCCATGGTGGAGTAGCACAGAATGGAAGTGCTCTCACCGGGCAGCTGCTTCAGCTCCAGGCAGGCATCGTTGCCGCAGGTGTCCTGCAGCTTTACCGTTAACAGCAGCTGCGCACCGGGGTGCTGAGCTGACATAGCGTTGTGCATGGCATCAAAATAACGGTTGGCATCCATGATCGGTTCCCTCCTGAAACTATAACACAGCAGTTCGTTGTATAACGGATGGGCACTGCGCCAAACGACCCGGTGCACAACAGGCAGCTTACGCAGGAATGTTTTATTGACTGAACATAGTATAGCATACTTCACAACAAAAAACAACTATAAGTTTGCAGAAAAACAAAATATTTCCGCGCATCCTGCAACAGTGACCCGAAACATGGTTGTTGCGAGAGTGAATCAGTTGTGTTATGTATCAAAAACAGCCCACAGACGGCAAGGCCAAAGCCTCCCATCTGTGGGCTGTTCTGGTAAAATATGGTTCAATCGCCCAGTTCACGGATCTCGTTCTGGATCAGCCGCCCGGCCGCGCGGGCCAGTTGGTCCATGCCGCGGATACGGGCCATGTTTTTGCCGTAGATCTGTGCAGCGGCACCGGCAGAGCTGTCCTCACCCATGAACACAGCCGACACCCGGATGCCCATGCGCTGCAGCGCACGCACCTGCGCGGCAGTGTCAGCCACACCGGCAGCGTCCTCGTAACCGCAGCCCAGCGGGTTTTCTGCACTGGGCGGGATGCGGCGGCTGTCGTTGGGCGAAGCGTCCGTCAGCACGATGAGCAGATGCCGCGGCGCAGGACCGGGCGCATACTGCAAAAGGTCGCCTGCGGCCCGCAGAGCAAGGCCGTCACGGTTCCAGCCGGAAGCAAAATACCGGTTGATGTTTTGCAGGTTTTTGTCTGCAAAGCCTTTGAGCACACGCAGTACGGTGTAGCCCCGCAGGCTGCTGAAGCTGGACACCCGCACCGGGATACCGCAGGCCGCAAGGCTCTGGGCCAAAATGGATCCTTGAGCCGCGATCACTTCCTGACAGTGCAGGCGGGAAGCGGATGCGTCCAATAAAAGGTCTACCGTAAAAGAGGGCTGGTTCTCTTCCTCGGCACACAAAAACACCCGGTCATCGTTCAAAAGTGGTGCGCGCCAGATGCGCCCAGCGTTCAGGTTGCCGCTGCGGGCAACACGGGCGTTGGGCTGCTGGTGCACAAGGATGCAGTTGCGGATCTGCTCGGTAAGCCGCAGCACCACACTGCGGTGCAGTTCCCGATTTTTGGCGTAATAAGCGCGGTTGCGGTCGGCCTGCAGCTCAGCCTGTTCAGCCAGATGTTTTGCCTCCGGGGTGGGAGCCTGCTCCGGGCTGGGCACACCGGCACTGAACCACAAATGGCACCCCAGATGGTCGCCCACGCAAAGCTCCTGCTCAGCCTTGCGCAGCCGTTCCGGCGGGTAGAGAGAGCGGCCGAAGCAGCTTTCGATGTAGGCTCTGTCCTGCGCGGCATTCTGCTTCAGGGTGATGTGGGCCCGGCGCTTGTCCACCGCCAGCCCGCCGCCCACAGCATCCACGGAGCTTGAGTGTTCCACGGTCACGCGGTCCGTTTTGATCATCTGGGTGGGCATGGCTTTGGTGGCAAGCTTTGCCAGCAGGCCGTCCAGATGCAGATGCAAAGCTGCTCTCTGGTGCACAGTGCCGTCGAACAGGTTGAATTTTGCGTAGATCGATAAAATTTCGGCTTTCAGCTGTTCCGCTGCCGGCGCTTTTTCCGGGGAAAGAGCCGCAGCAAGGCCGGACTCATAAGGGGTCATCACCGGGTCGGAACGGCCCAGCACACGCCGCCAGCGTGCAGCCTGCATGGTGTAGACCAGCTGATTTTTTGCCATCCACTCCTGACGGGAGAGCTTGTATTGAATCGCAAAGAAATAATCTGCATGGGCATGGCGCAGTGCTTCCAGCACCGGGCGGCGGGGCAGCTCCAGCCGGTAGGCGGCGTTTTCCAGATACAGCCATGTCATGTCGTCCAGCATGGTCTGCCGCAGATCACCGTCCCATGCATCAAAGATGCTGCGGATCAGCGCATCACCGTAATATTTGTGGATGAGGCCCACGACCGTGTTCATGTAAAAATCGGTGGTGCCGTCGGTATAGCGGGCCAGAAACAGCGGCTCAAAGCCATAGGCTCCTGCAGCAGCCCAGACCTGATTGGCCGCACGCCGCTCCTGCGCGGTGTAACTCTGGGCGTCCATCAGCCAAAGAGCTTGGCGGCATCCAGCTTGGCCGGAATGCGCGCTGCGATCACATCACGGATCAGGCTCTGCTCATAGGAGTCAAAGGCCTTGTTGGTGATGCCCATATCCAGTGCCGCGCCTGCCGGGATGCCGCGCCGGATCAGCCGCAGGGCATCCAGCATACCGCGCAGATCCAGCGCCTTGGTGGAAATTTCCGCACTGTCGCACTTTTTCTGCAGGTCAAGGAACAACAGTGCAAACTGGCGCACATACTTGGAAGCAAGATCGGGGAACTGCGTCCGCAGCAGCTTTTCCAGATCGTCCTGCGTAATGGTGGGCATCTGGATGACCACGAAACGGGAGGTGAGGGCCTCGTTCAGCTCACGGGTGCCGGCATAACCGTAGTTCATGGTGGCAATAAAGCGGGTTTCCTCCGCCAGCGGGATGCGGTCGTAGCCGGGCACATCGATGGCGCGGCGGAAGTCCAGCACCGCGTGCAGCACGGCCAGCGCTTCGTTTTTGGCCATGTTGATCTCATCCAGCACACCAAAGCCGCCGCACTGGGCGCAACGGTATACCGGGCCGGGCCGGAACACTACCTGACCGTCCGCAAAAGTGTCCATGCCGATGAGGGATGCTGCATCCATGTTCACATGGAAGGAGATGTCCCACGCAGGACGGCCAAAGGCGGCGGCAAGGTTTTCGGCCAGCACGTTTTTGCCGGTGGCTTTTCCGCCTGCCAGCAGCAGGTTTTCGCCGCAGAGCAGCGCCGCCAGCGCCTGCTCCCACACCTGTTTGCCATAGTAGGTAAAGGCAGGGGAAGGGATGCGCGGGCGCAGTGCGTCCGGCAGGGCATGGGCAGTGCGGTACTGTTGGACTGCTTCCAGCAGAGCGGGGTCTACCCCTTCCTGCTGCAGAGTTTCAAGGAGATCAGACATTTGTACAAACACCTCGATTTTGCCGGTTGTCTGGCACAAACCGGCTGTTCAGCTTTATCATAGCACAATCGTGGGGATTTGTGTAGGGGGCACGTGGCGAAAAAATGGCAAAGAGAGGCGGCCCCAAACAGGGACCGCCTCTCTTCATGAAGAAAGAAGAAATGGAAAAACGCTTAAGTTGTGCTGGAAAACCGCGCTGGATCAGGCGTTATCCAGACCCGCCATCTGCTTGACGGCCTTCATGGCGAAGGTCAGGGTGCGGCCCATGGCCACACCAGCCATCAGGCAGGGGTAGTTGTTGGCAAAGAAGCTGCCGGACATATCACCGGTGATATACAGGCCCTCCATGGGCTGGTTGTTGTTGTCCAGCGCCTGACCCTTTTCGTTGATGGCAATGCCCTGCTCGGTGGTCAGCAGAGAAGCACCCAGCCAGCAGCCGTAGAAGGGCGCAGTGCGGATGGCACTCAGGCGGTAAGCGGGCTTGCCGAAATCCTCGTCGTTCTGCTTGTCGTACAGCTCATTGTAGCGCTCCACGGTAGCAAGGAAGGTGTCCTTGGCAGCACCGGTAAAGCCCATCTTGTCGGCCAGCTCGTCCAGCGTATCGCACTTGAACAATGCACCGGCCTCAATAGCCTCGTCCATCTTACCCTGAATGTACTTCTCGCCGCCGTTGCGGGTCTGGGCAGAGCAGCCGATGGTGTGGAAACGCTTTGCGTCCTCCAGAATGTTGGCATCGCAGATCTGTGCGTAGACGCGGCCCGGCTGGTGGGCAGCAGCGTAGACGATATCGTTGTAGGGGCAGCTCTCGTTGGCAAAGCGCTCGCCGTTGCGGTTCACCTTCAGGAAGGGCTGGGTACCGGGGTTGTACTGGCGGATCTTGCCGGGGAAGGCCTTGCCGCCAAAGGCAGTGTCGCTGTCCACATAGCCGCCATCCACGCCGGGGGCAACAACGCCGCGGTCAAACAGCATGGGAGCGGCTTCCTTGTCCAGATTGGCACCGGCCCACACAGCAGCGCGGATGCCGTAGCCCTTGTCGGCGGGGGAGTAGGAGCAGGCGGTGGTCACGCTGGTGCCCAGCGGGTCCAGCTGCTCCATCATGTAGGGGTTGCCGGGGAAACCGCCGCAGGCCAGCAGCACGCCCTTGTTGGCGTTGTAGCGGATAAAGTGGTCATCTTCGGTGCTCTGGGCGATGATGCCGGTAATGCGGCCCTCGCTGTTCTTTTCCAGCTTGGCCAGACTGGTCTTGAAGTCCACATCGTAGCCCAGCTCCTGAATGTACTGCAGCAGCAGCTCATTACGGGGCAGGCCGGATGCGCTCTCGCTGGCCATGTAGTTGTGCTCCTGCACAGGGTAGAGGTAGTCGGTGTTGTGCTCGGCATTCTCTGCAGGCCATGCAGCCTCGCTGCCGGAGGTGAAATCGCATACCCAGCCGTACTTATCTTCCAGAATGCTGCGCATGAAGTCGTGCATGGCGGCAGACTCGTTGATCCAGGTCTTGACAACGCGCTGATCGCACTTGCCGGAGGCGTAGCGGGAGAGCTCGCTCAGCAGTTTTGCCTTATCGGTGGCGGGTTCGCCAGCCTCCTTAGCGGCAGCAGAATCAACAGCGCCGTACCAGTGACGGGTGTCCTGCACGTTGGCGTTCTGCTCGATAACACGGAAGTTCAGGCCGTTGGCAGCAGCATAGGCGGCAGCGAACATACCGCCGTTGCCTGCACCCACGATCAGGATGTCGGTGTCCACGGTCTCGGTGATGGCGGCCTCGTCGATATCAGGCTCTTTGCCCAGCCAGTCGTTTGCGTCGCCTGTGGGCAGCTGCACGCTGGACACCACAGCCTCACCCTTTGCCTGTGCATAGCAGCTCTTGGCGGCCTTCATCACAGCATCGGAGGTGATGGTAGAGCCGGAAACGCCGTCGATTTCGGCAGAACCGGCAGAAAGCAGCTGCTCACGCAGCTCATCGGCAGCGGCAGCGCCGAAAGAAGCGGTCTCGCCGGAGGTGTCCACCACCACGTCGGTGACAGCGCTGTCAGAGAAGGTCATGGTGACCTTGACGGTGGAGGAGATGCCCTCGGCGGTGCCCTCGTAGGTGCCGGGGATGTACTGACCGGCAGCACCGGAGGCAGTGGAGCTGGAGGCGGAATTGCAGGCAGCCAGTGCGCCGGCAGTGACACCGCTCATGGCGGCGGCAGCGGCGATCTTCAGAAAGCCCTTGCGGGAAATCTTGTTCATAGGTACGCTCTCTTTCTCTTTTCTCTTCTTATCGTGCAGCAGGGTAAAAACCACTTTGCTGAATCTTTAACAATTGTAGCGTAGAGTGACGCACTTTACAATTCAATTATGTTATATTATAATTTAGGAAATCCTAATGCAAGAAAGCGAGGACGCGCAGATGAACCAGAGTGCACTGGAAGGATTTGTGAAGATCGTAGAGATGGACAGTTTTTCGGCAGCAGCAGAGGCACTGTATCTTTCGCAGTCGGCGCTTTCGCAGCAGATCCGCACGCTGGAAGGGCAGCTGCAGTTTGAACTGTTCCAGCATGTACCGCGCCGGGTGATCCTGACCCCGGCAGGCCGGGACTTTTACCCCAAGGCAAAACAGTTGACGGCCTTATATCAGGAGGCAGTGCGCCATGCCCGTGCGGTACAGCAGCAGGAAAATCCGCCGGAACGGCATCTGGTCATTGCATGGAGCCATGAGGCCATGCGGATGTTCGGGTACGACCTGTTTTCTCTGACGAACGAGCTGTGTCTGCAATACACGTCTATTATGATGCAGTGCGCCAGTCGCAGCGAGGTCTGGCGCAGTCTGAAAAAAGGGGACGCGGACCTTTCTTTCCAGTTGGAAAGTGCGGAATTTTACGCGCAGGGGTTCACTTTCATCCCGCTGCTTTATGTGCCGGAGCTGTGCATTCCCATCCACCCGCCCGCCGATATGCCGGTGGGCAGGCTGAGTCTGGAGCAGGCGCTGCAATACCGCTGGCTGCCCGTCAAAGAGATGTACCAGACCGTCTACGAGACCAGCCTGCTGCAGGAGGGGCTGGAGCGCGGAGTGAACTTTACGCCGGTGGGCGGCATCCGCAGCGCATCCTATGGGGATCCTGCGCTCAAGATGGTTCCTGCAGTCTATTACCGCAGACCGGATCTCAGCTTTGCGCGGGTGCTGGACTGGGGCAGGGGACACCGGTTCGGCATCGTGCTGGGACAAAAGCGCGGGGACCCGTTGGTGATGGCCTATGTCCGCGCTTTGCAGCAGCTGCTGCCGTCCCTCTCGGAAAAGCTGTTCGGTCTGAAGCTGGAACCGGTGGAAGAATAAAGAAAAAAGAAAACTCTCTCAGGCGCATTCGCGCCAGCTCTCCCGAAGGGAGAACTCTATTGCAGCTGACCGGTAACTGCTGAAAAAGCTCCCCCTCTCGGGGGAGCTGGCATCGCGTAGCGATGACTGAGAGGGTAAACAAATAGCACCTGCTGCCTTCGGAAAGGAAGGCGGCAGGTGCTATTTTTGTGCTTATACTGCGATGACGGGCAGCTTACTCCACCACGTCCTCGAACTGGCTGGTGTACAGGGCGGCGGAGAAGGCCCCAGGGCCAGA